>Ga0310786_10000869_pt1 | contig 48156 bp, 86 predicted proteins | sample AusTroGonzalo_MG_FD_203881 | JGI IMG/M metagenome (GOLD analysis project Ga0310786, IMG submission 203881) | Bovine rumen microbial communities from tropical cattle in Woodstock, Queensland, Australia - Gonzalo_03 (v2) (version 2) | ecosystem: Host-associated > Mammals > Digestive system >...
TGGAGTACTTGTATCAGCCTTGTTATATAACAAACCTGAATAGTTTGGAACTAAGAATGATTGTACAGTTCCTGTGTTCATTTTTATCACCTCTCAAAATTATTTTTTCCCTTTGAAAAGTGCTATTATTTGTTTTAAATAGTTGCTTTATGTTCTTCTTGATATATTTTACTGATTAATTCAGTTTGACGCATAATGTCTTTATTCTTTACAGCGTCTTCATATTCTTTCTTTAATATATCAGCTTTGCTTAATGAAGAAGAACTATCCGATCCACCAATAGGTTTAGGAGTTTCACTCAATAACTTAGTAGTTGTTGCCTTTTCGGCTTGATCCTTAGTCTTGTTGATTAAAGATATAAAACTATTTGCTAATTTGATAGATTTATCGTAATCTTCACTTACAATAGTTGCTAAAGTTTCTTTTAATTCAGTATCATCGTCCTTAATATCAATACCATTTTTTAATAACAACTTTTGTACTGCTAAATCACTTTTTTCAATAGCGTTTAGTTTCTTTTCTTCTTCAAACTTTCTAAGTTCTTCACTTTTCTTTTCGTCTTCAGTCATTTTTGACTTTTTGAAATCTTCGTATTCATTTTGTAAAGTTGAATACTCACTTTCAGTGTTTTTTAAACGATTACTAAGGTCATTGTATTTATCTTTTGGAATAACTAATTTAGCCAATTCCTTAGACAATGCGTCAACTCTTTCCTCGTTTGTTGTGTAAGTTTCATTACTTAACACTTGCTCAATAGCTTCTTTCATTTTTTCCTCCCACTCTTAATGTTTTTATAGTTGTCACACCTCAACTTACCAGAGTGCCATAGACTTTTATGCTCTCTATGATGAGCAAATTTAATGCTTTTATAAGCACCTATGAAGATAGAACTCTTAATCGATTTAATTCTATCTCCATAGCTACCTATAAAATAGGTAGAAGCTCCAGTCCATAAGACTGCACTAATTAAAAGTTATATTCATTGGCTGGGAATGAAAGCCTCGAACTTCCAAATCCTAGGTTCAAAGCCTAGTGACTTTACCAATTTGTCTAATTCCCAATATGGGGGGATTATTTGTCCCCATTTGATGTTTCCTCTTCTTTTTCAGAAGGGTTGTCATCACTATCTAAAGAAGATGTTTCATCACTCTTCTTTTCCCTAAGCTGTTTGTTTGCTTCACCTACAAATAACTTAATCCAATTATCAATTCCACCATAGAAATTCATAGATTTGTTATATGCTTCATTTGTATCACTAAATAAGCCACTTGTAGCCATAGCAACATCAGGTGAAACACCACTATTTATTTGATTCATTAATCCTTGTGATTTAACTAAGAAGTTATCGCTCTTATTTCTAGTGAATTTTTGCTCTACTTCTTTTATATTAAGATTAGTTATATCACTCCAAGGAGATAATGAGCAAATTCTCAATTCTAATTCTAACTCAGGCTTAGAACAACGTTTGAATTGCATTTCGTCTTGTTTAGCACGTTCATCAGCCATTGTCCAACCTTCTGAAAGCATACGAGCTTGACCTGTATCACCACCAGAAGTTCTTTCAGTACTCTTAGGAATACCTATAATTTGTAATGCTGTATTTAATAACCTATCATGTAATATTTTAGTATTTCCATGATCTATATTGTTAGATAAAAGTTTTAAATCAGCAGGTCTTGATGGATCACTTGTAGCAATTTTAACAGCACCTAAATCTAGTAATGCTGAATAATCTTCAACATCTATATCTTGGTTAACAAACACTAAAATACTTTGTATAAATTGCTCTAATCCATCTATTTCATCAGAAGTAATACGATTTATTTGATTTAGCAAGTCTAATACTACTTCAATGATTCCTAATCTTGATTTATTCAAATAATATTCAAATATAGGAATATCGCCTAATATATGATTTTGTTTAAATCTAACAGTAAACGCACTACTTAAATTTTCCTTATTTACTTCATAATAACCATTTTTAGTATATACACTACCTCTTAAGGTAGAATCTTTTACACCTATCGTATAAGTGAAAGCAAATAGTTTTTTGTGTGGTAAATAACTTGAATAAACAATAAATGTTTTCTTACTATCTAAGTTATCTACATTAAATGGACTTTCAAAGTCCCCTATTTCACTTGGTAATACTAATCTATGCCCTATTCCAGATACATAAATGCTTTCTGCTAACTCAGTATCCTTAGGAAATTTATCTTTAGCTAACATATAACTATTTAAAGTGGATACTTGTGGGTTTGCTACATCACCACGTTGTACATATTGAATAGGTTCACCAAATACGTAACTTTTCTTAAATTCAGTTATAAAATAAGCATTATTTTCGACAACCGTATTATTAATAGTAGGTCTTACTTCCTTAGTTTTGCCAATAATGGGTTGAAATCCCTTATAATATTTCTCTAAATAATCAATTTCATACGCATTTTGAAGATGAACTGAAAATACATCATTAAGTATTTTAGTTATAGTTTCAGTATTCATGTCTTCAGGGTTATAATCTGCGTAAATTACCTTTCTACCAAATAGTCTTATTTCTTCAGGAGCTATCATAGTAGGTTTAACAGAAGTTGATTCTACAGGTCTAACTGCTGTAGATTGGTTATTATTTTCGTTGTTTTCATTCATACTATCACCACATTCCGTCCCCTAAACAAAATTGGGAACATAATCATATAAATACGGTTATGCTCCCGTGTAGCACTAAGCAAACTGCAAAGGGAAATCACGTTTGCTCACATAACAAGTATCACGAAACGTAAAAATATTCTATTTTTAAAGTCTAAAAGTAGAACAACTTTTTGCCTAGTTTACACTAAAAAGGTCTTCTAACCGCTTTTGGTTTTTGTAAAATACTTCTTCCAATGATAATTTCAGAGTTGTACATTGCAGCACCATCTGGACCATCATCAAATTTGTTAGGAAAATCAAAAGAATACTTCGTTATATTGTCCATTAATCTTCCAATATCGGTATTAGGTTTAACTAAACTCTTATCTATAAAGATAATGTTGCGTTGAATACCACCTAAATTGTTCTTAATACGTTCTTCTTTCTTTTTAGTGTTGTATAATTCAACAATTTTACAAGTAAAACAACCTTTTTCAGTTAATTTTCCCTCTAATAAAGGTTTTAATGATACATCTATGTTATTTTCTATTACTAAAGTCGTTATATTGTCATCAATTATCTTATTTACTATATCATCATACAATTCTTCCATAGGTTTCTTACTAAATATACAATCCCAAAGAAAATGTTTACCATGACCATCAGGTTTACATATAAACATATTAAGATTATCTTTACCTCGTCTTTTGGTATCCATTACCGCCATACAATAAGGTTCTAAGTCTTCAGGTGGTGAAATATACGTAGTTAAGTTTTCCCAAGCCATTTCACGTCCAGTTGGAGCAATAGGATTTTGTTGATATACACAACTAAATAAGAATGGATCAGTGGTATTCCTTATTTGCTCAGCTACTTCCTGCGGATATACTTCTTCACAAGTAGTTTTATCTTCTTCATCAAATAAAGGAACACGAATAACGATAGTATCATCATTTCGCATTATATAAGGATTATCAGTTTCACGTAATGGATTAATCTTACTTCTATCATCAATTATTCTATTTAAAATGTCTTCAGGACACCACTGTGTACCTACGAATAAGAACTTACAACGTTCTCCATCACGTCTATTCCACCATTCTGTATTCCATTTGTCATAAATACCACGATGAATTGCTTCACTATTAGCTTCTTCTGCACCTTTTGTCATATCATCAAATATAATCGCAAAATTAGCTCTTTCACCAGTGGTAGAACCACTTCTAGTTCTCGATATTAAGTTAGATTTTGGAACATTTGCATTTTTTAATTTCCAGTCAGATTCACGTTCTACATCAAACGGTTTACCATTATAAATAGCAAAGCTAGGAAATATTTCTACGAAGTTAGGACTTAATAAATAACCCTTAACCGTTCTCGAAAAACCTAATACAAGTTCATCAGAATAACTCATACGAATAATAGAGTTATCTATACTCATACCAAAAGCCCACGCTTCCCATAAAGTAGCAATATAAGATTTACCAATAGATGGTGGATAACACACAACTACATAATGAAGTTTAGGATTAAAAGCTAATTCCTGTAAAGCATCAACATAAGGTTTTAAAACTTCACGTCTTTTAGCAAGTACCTTTCTAGGTTGATCCCATTCCATATAATCTACGAAACATTCAAAATCTCTTCTCGCACAAAAGCAATAAACTCTCCTATAATAATCAAAAAAGGAAGCCATATAAGTTAAGCTCCCTTTATTAACTAAATTATATAAGATAGGAATGAGTTTTTTCTTTGCTACTTTCGTAGATTCCATTTCGTCCTGATTATACCACATTTCTAGCACATTTAAGGCACTCTCACACCATTCGAGTTTATCTTTCTCGGACAATCTATCAGCTCGAAGAGCCTCACAAATGTCACTGAACGTGTCCCCCAACGTATTTTCACGTTTTTTTATCTCAATTTTATCTCCTACCTTAATCATACCCTACTCCTTAGGTAATTTTATAATGATAGGTTTACCTGCTTTATAATTATCAATGATTAACTCATCAATCATCTTTTTTACTTCCATAGCTCTAGCCTCAGTTTCGTATTCTGCTACAACCATACGAGAATCATTAACTAGAACATTCTTTAAATTTCTATCAAAGAAATATTCCTTATCAACTTCATTATTGAAATACTTAAGTATCTTATTAAATATCTTATCCTTAGGAAATTCTTCATTATTTAATACTCTACGTATATTTTCCCTAAAGTTAGGTTCAAACGCATCTATAAATGTATCTTCCCCTATCTCTTTCTTACTTAATAATTCCTTTATCTTAGTTCCAACAATATTTCTAGCCTGTCTAATACCGATAGAAATACCACTTACAAACCATGTATCAGTTTCATTTTGACTTATTAATAATATTTTTCCCATAATTCCTCCTTAAATCTTACTAAGTCTATCTATAACTTTCTTAAGTTCTTCCTTACCTTCCTTCGTAATAGGTGGCATAACCATATTAACTAAAGTTCCACTTCTTAAATCTAACGCCTTTTCCCATTTCGCAAGTATCTTCGGTCTAAATTCCCAAGTACCAACTAAATATTCAGAAACTAACTGATAAGAAGAACATTTATCACCTATTTTTTTCTCAATAGAATTAAGTTCCTCACAAAAACGTTTTCTCGTCCAACATTTCTTGGTTAGGATCATAGAAATGTAATCGCCTACATTAATCATATCGCTTAATCACCTTCAACGTTCTCGATTTACCATTGACACAACTAACATAGCCTCTATCAATTAGAATCGTTATACGCTTGAATATTGAATTAACGGTAGAATTAAGTTCACTCGCTAATTCACGATAAGTAGGACTATAACCATGTTCCTTAATATACCAATCAAGACACTCTAACACCATTCTCTGCTTAATCGTTAATTTTACTGCTCTTTCGTACATCTTCTTCACCTAAAATCCAACATAGCGTACTTATTTCATCTCTCTGTCGTACTTGATTCTTAAGTATATAATCTATTCTACTTCTCATCTCATCTCTACTTACAGCAAACTTATATTGATTTCTAAAATCCCTAAGAAAATTAAATAGATACATATAATCTTTATACGCTTTGTATAAAACACCAGCATCCATAAGGTCTTTTTCCCTTAATTCACTATAATCACTCATTAGAATTTTCCCCTTCCAAAGTTTTCTCATAATTTTTCTTATATATCGTATCCCTAAACATATCAACAAGTGATTGATACACACATTTTCCAATATGAATTATATAAGGATTAACATAAAAGACACTATTTCGACCATCTTTGACAATCTTAATTACATCATCCTTAATTAAACCCTTTATCTGTCTATCTACCGTAGCAGAAGATACGCCACAAGCCTTCGCTAAATTAGTACGATTAATCAATACTCCATTTCGATAACTTAATTTCCCTGTCTGATACCCTACATACTCTATCATATTCGCAAATATCGGGTATTTTCGACAGATCATACCAAATGCTCTCATATTAATCTTACCAAAACGCATCTTAATAGGAACAAGTTTCTTAAGGTCTTCTATCTTTCCCCTACGAAGTATCCTATCTCCCACGTTTAAGATAGCTAAACTCTCACTATCGCTTAATTCCTTTATTATTTCACCGTTTTCATCGGCTATATATGTTGCTTTATCTATATCAAACTTTTTCATACCTAATTTACTATCACATTTGATAGTACGTTACCCCTATTTTTAATACTTTATACCCTCAAATTTGACTACTTTCTAAATCATCATTTTATCTAGTACTATCAACACTTTTATCAACCTTTTATAGAAAATAGTCCTATCTATAATATCTCACGTCCCATCCTATTCCATAATAGAAAGGAGGAATGAATATCAGGTAATAGTTTTTACGTGTGACACTACGAAATACACTTTTATAATAGAAAGGAGAACTTATACCTTTTTCTATTCATTCCGCTTTCACTATATCATATTATTTACTCTTATTTCACTCTCATTTTAGTAAAAATTTGAAATTTTAACTCTTTTTGTTTTTTTGTATATATTTTTGAGAGTAAAAATACCCCCTCGTTCTATTCCTATATAGTGAAGGGGTATTGTTAACGCTCGTTAACAATATAAAAAACTATTATAAAATAACAATATTAAAACATTTATTTATTATTTAATTATAATATGATTTACAACTTAGATTTACATTTTAAAATAATATTTTTTTGTTTAAAAAGACGTAAAATCTTCTTTTACTTTTTCACTTAAAAACAATAATAAAATTAAAATAAAACTAAAATAAAAAGCTTATAAAAAGCAAGATAAAAAAGAACATGATCTGATACAATTATTTTAATATATACCAAAAAAATAATACATGGATATTTTAAAACAACGCAACAATATTATAATAAATATAATATAAATAATATATGTAAAATATTAATAAATTAATAAAAAAGTATTGACAATTTAATTATAATATGATAAAATAATATTGTAAAGTTAAGGAAGGAGGAAAACATAAGATCGTGAAAAAATACCGATTAAAAAAGCAATATAAAATTATATTATATTTAATATTATTATTTACTTTATTATTAACAATGATTAACAATGATTCAATTATAACAATATTAATATATTATATAATAGCTTATAAGATGATAAAAACAATAAATAATTACATAATGGAAAGCACAAAAAAAGAAGATCACCGCACAACATCCAAAAGTTTGGGATCTTCTAATAGATAACGCCAATAAAATAAAACACTTATAAAAGATATAAAATGCTTTTTTACTGACAATTAAAGCATATAATAAAATAAATAAATTGTCAAGATAAATTAATATTTTAAAGAAAAGGAAGGTTTTAAAAGTGGAAATATTAAGTAAAAAAATAAATAAAATAGAATATCAATTTAATTGTAGAACATTTGAAAGCCGCTATTCATGGGGGCATAAAGTACAATTCATAGTAAATAATAGAATTGTTTCAGAAAATAAAATTGTCTATTATAATAGAACATGGGAAAGCTTCAGATATCAAACGGCAATTAATGGAGCAATCAATTTATATTATAACGATCTATTTAATAAGTTTATTACTGATTATAAAGAGATTAACAACATAACAAGATTAAAAAAAGAGATCAAAGAAGATTTACAAAAACAATTTAACAAACAAGATGATATTAAAAGTTTATTAAAATTAAAAAAGCTAGTAAAAGATTCTAATTCAAGCTATAATTTTAAATATCAATATATTAATGAAAGTTTTTAATAATAGGAAGGTGAAAACGTGAAAAAACAAGATTTATTTATATATATTAAAAACGGCGTAACATTAGATCGTGACTTGCAACCGATCAAAAAAAATAATGGCTTCATGTGTTCAATTATGGGATATGAAAAAACATTTAATTATGATGATATTATAAACAATGATTCATTAGAAATAATTTACAATGATATTTTAGAATATAAAAAGATATTAAAAAAGGATCAATTCATCGGTTTATGGTATAATGACGGATTGATATATCTGGATATATCTCGACATTATAAAAATAAACAAGATGCAATTAAAAACGGCGTAAAAAATAAACAGTTAGCTATCTATGATTTAAAAAATAATTGTGATATTTATTTAACAAAAAAAGTTTATATCATTTATAAGTATAACAAGATAAAAAATGATATTATATTTATAAATGAATATACCAGCATAAAAGAGCTAGAAAACGCAACTAAAAAAAAGCGTGATACATTAAAACATTACATGATAAAAAGCATTGATGATCCTATAAAAGAATTATTATTTAATAAATATTTAATTGTAATTGATAACGCATTTATAAAAGATTTAGAAAGCTAGAAAAAAACTAGCTTTTTTTATTATGTTTTTATTGTCTTTTTACTTGTTTTATCCTTGTTTTTTTGTTTTTATATAGCTTTTAATATACTTATATTATACCAATAAAACGCACGTAAAAAGGGCGTAAAATTGCATTATAACGGCATATAAAAAAATAAAATACTTATAAATTAATAAAAAAGATTCATAAAAACGGGCTAATTATAAAAATGTAATGATATAATCACCATGTTATTAAAAAAAGCGGATAAAATACACGTAAAAAAGAACATTAAAAGCTAATAATAACATTAAGTTTTTTGATAATTTATATAAACGCATGGAGGAAGATCCAAAAAAAAGCGGATCCAAAAAAAGCCAAAAGAATTTTGTCAGAATCTTCTTTTCAAGAATCTTCCTTCACCTTCCTTACTATATATGAAATCTTCTTCCGTATACGTGCGTGTGCGTGAAAAATGTTAAGAATCTTCTCTTATACGTGCGTGGATATGATAGAAATTATATAAAATTGGAAAAATTGAAAAAAATATAAATTATTTTCATAAAAACGGGCTAATTTGAGAAAGCGGATGATAAAATGTTCGTGAATTGAGGTGAAAAAGCTATGAATTATCAAGAATTAGTTGATAAATGCAAAAATGCTTATAAAGATCACAATTTATTATTAGCATATACATATTGGAAAAAGATTCATGAAATATTAGATAATAAATTAGATAAATATGATGAATCAGATCAAGAAAATAGATATAAATGTTATGCTGAGTTTGATAAATACATGGATCAGTTTGCTAGTCAAGAGATTTACGATATAACTGATTATGGAAAAGAAAAATATTATATAGAAAAAGGATATTTAGATTTATAGGAAATAAAAAAATTAGCCCCCCCTTCTTTTTGGGACAAGCTAAAAAGGGGTTGTGGGGTATAAAATATGGAGGTATTAAAATGGTAAATTATGAATATACAAAAATAAATAAGATTCATGAGGTAAACAATGATATGGTACATAACTTTTATTACATATATTATGGAAAAATATATAACGAAGACAAGACAAGATATAGAAAGTTTAAATACGTTGAGTGGTTTGATATATTTGACGTTCAAGAGTTTTACGATAAAGATTGTATAACAAAAGAAGAGATAAGAGAATATGCTTATAATTTAGCGGATCATTATTACTTAACAAGTATAAATGATTATAACGATAAAAAACATTTAAAAGAGTTTTATGAATATTGTAACGATACAATCAGAAATTACAATTCAATTATTAGATAGTAGGAGGTATTATGAGTATTAAAGAAGATTTAGAAGAATTAAAAAATTATTGTTACGAATATATTAAAAGACAATATGGTGAAAAACAAAATTATATTAAGAAGACAAGGATCACAAAAAATGGCTTATTCCTATACGGGCATAAGGTATACGCTCCAGCTTATTGTTTATACTATGATATATTTACATATATTAGTTGGTATGATAGCAATAATTATGAGTTTATAAATACTCTTTGTGATAACTTTGTATTAGATTGTAAAAGATTAAGAGATTGTGGGGAATAATATGAAACAATTTAAACAAATAGTAGATACGACTATTATTGATGAAGAAGGAAAAGAAACAAAAAATACAAAAAAAACATTACATAAAATACGATCTTGGGACGAATTATCTGATGAAGAAAAAGAAAAAGAAATTGAATCAAATAGTGAAATGATTTATAGAGATTATCAAGAACAATTATATGAAGATTTTAAATATCAATTAGATGAGATCAGAGATGAGTTTAAAGATATTACATTTGATGATATATATTTTGATAGCTCTAGTCAAGGTAGCTGGATAGACGGTATAAAGGGGTTTAAATTAAATAATAGAGATATTGAGGTATACGGGGAGCATTTATGGGTTGATGACGTTGATTTACATTTTAGAAAATATATCCGTGAAGACTTTGAAATATACGTTGATGACTATTATGTAGAAAGTGATAAATTAGAAAAAATTGGAAACACTAAAAAATATCAAGATTGGATGAGTGATAATTATACCTATGTATCAAATTGGATAGATAGAGTAAATGAAATATCTAAGTATATGCTAGATAGAGAATACTCTTATCCATATAATATTAATGATCCAGAAGACGCTGATTGGCTAGCTAATTGGTTTGAGTGGCAAGAGTTTGAATCAGTTGAGGATATTGACTAGGGGGTATATATGAAATATATAGTAGAATATCAATTTACTGATACATTAGAAATTATTAGTAAAAAGTTTGACAATGTTATTAAAGCTATAAATTATCAAGGTGAAATAGTAAAAAAATATAAAGGAAAGATAAATTATTGTATTTATAAATAGGAGGGATAAGTATGTTATACGATCTAAGTTGTCGATATGATAGTAGAAATAGTTTTTATGGAAAAGCAAAAGTAAAACAGACAAGTACAATTCAAGACAATATTTTATACACTGAGTTAGAGTTATATAGTTATGGTACATTAGTTGCTAGAATAACTAGAAATGAAGATACTTGCATGGCTACTTGTGAATATCTAGGTAAATATAGTCAAACGACTACACGCCACCAAAAAGAGTTTTTCAAGCAATATGGCTTATCTGATAATGAAATAAAAGAATTGTTTAATAAAGGTATTATGGAGGTTAGATAATATGGTATACAAAAAAACAATTAAAATGACGGATCATGAATTGAATTACTATAAAGATTTATTAGAATTAGATCTTGAAGATTTAGATGAGCATGATATGGAAAGATTAGGAGCTAAAAAAGATGATTATATTACTATAAAAACAATAGAGTTTGATAATGGTAATTATATTACATTAGATTTAGCTAGTGGAAAAAATAATTATTATGACAATATAGTTTTATGGGATAAAAATGGAAATGAATTAAGTTGTAATGATTGTAATTTTTATATAGATAGTTTTAGTCTATATTATGACGAAGACATTTATGACGTAGAAATAGAGGTGATATAATGGAAAAAAATTGGTGTGAGGAATTAATGGAACAATTTGATAATTGGGAAGATTTGGTAAAGGATCAAATTAAAGAGAAATTATGGAATTATGAGGATCAAAAAGAGTATGGGTGTGATCTAGCTTATAAGTTGTTTGAAGGTGAAAATGTAGACGGATCTTTCACTTACTCTACTTATTGGAGCATTGAATTAATAAGAAAATATTGGGATGACTTTGCTGATTTATACCAAAACTTTGTAGATAGTACAGGATCTACATTGAATCCTTTCGATAGTGCTGAGGGGTTTGTGGTGGTAATGTTATTAGAACAAGCACAAAATATACTTAGTCAATTAGATATAATTAATAAATATTGGAACGATAAAATTATTTTAAATAAGAAAAATATTAATAAAATTATTAAAGAGTTGGAGGGATAATAATGGATAAATACGCTTTAATAAAATTACATGATATTGACGATATTGACTTTGATTATACTATTATAGTTGAAAAAACTGATGACTTTGAAGAAAAATATGCGGAGCTTGAAAGATTAAGTGAAAATTATGATTATTTTCAAGAAATAGAGGACTTTATTTATGATAATTTCAAAAAGCTTGGCTATGATGAAAGAGAAATTACTATATAGGAGGTATTATAATGAGATTTGATGATTTAATGATTCAATTAATAGAAAATTATGTAAACAATGAAATTGAATATATTGAGGGGGATCTGAACGAAGAAGAACAAGAAAAATGTAAAAGTGATTTAGAGTTTTTAGATAGCTTAACAATAGATGATTATAATAACATTTATGATAATATACAAATTAATAGTGATTTAGTAGATGAGATTAATGAAACAATACACGAATATTTATATCAATATAAAAATGAAAAGAGGGATAATTAATGACAATAGAAACTATTTATAATGAAATAAAAGAAATAACAAAAGACAACGATATTAATTACATTAAGTTTATTGCATTAAGGGATAAATTAGAAGAAGAAATTAGAAAAAATGCTGCTTATAAAACAACAAATAAAACAAGAGTAAATGCTATTAAAAAAGTTGCTAGTAAAGAAGAAAGTAGATTAGCTCTTACGGGATATGGTATATGTGGTGATTATAAATGCGTAACTGATAGCTACCACGCTATTATGATTAAACAAGATGAAATGCCCCTACCCCTTGTAGCTACCGACTCTGATTTAGAAAAATTGGGAATAGATAAAAACGAATATAAAGAAAAATATGGGGTAACGGCTATAATCAATGCTACATATCCTAATATGTTGAATTGTATTACATTAGATTATGATAAGAGTAATGAGTTAACATTGGACGTAAATGATCTGATAGCATTTATTAAAACTAATAAGAAAGAAATAGCTAGAAATGACGCTTTCTATCAAATTGGTGAACAAACTTACAATCCTATATATGTTAAGAACGTCATAGACGTTATTGGTGAAGATTGTAAAATATATTTTCAAGGAATTAATAGACCATTATATTTTGTTAACGATAAAGAAGAAATAGGGATAGTTTTGCCCGTACGCAAGTTTTAAAAGAGGGGGGGATACCCCCCTTCTAATAATAAAGGAGGTTGTATTGTGGCACAAGTTTATTTAAACAATAATGATAAAATTATTTTAGCTAGAATAAAAGAAAAAAGTATAATTCAAGAAGAAATTGATATATTAAATAAAATACTATCTACAAATGAAACAAAAAGACAACAAACAAATAAAAAAGCACGTATATATAAAAATGAAAAACGCAAATTAAATAAACATTATGCAAGGAGCAAAAAAGAAATATCAAGATTTAAAAGTAATTAGGAGGATATTGTGGCTATAATTAAAAATGAAGATTTAGATTTGTTAATAGCAGTAGAAGATCTATTACATAAGAAATTAGAACAAACTAACGGAATAAAAGACAATATAAATGGAAAAGAATATATTTACTTTGATGAAAACGATAAAGAGTATGATACATGGGTTAAGTATTGGAATATGATAGAAAGATTCTTAACTAATAAAAAAGCAGCTAATAATAAAAGTAATGATTATAATAAAAATAACACTGAATATCATAGATTAACAAATAATTTGTATAACGCTAGAAAAAGTAATAATAAAGAAAAGATAAATTATTATATGGAGAAATTAAAAGAATATAAAGCAAACAAGAGGGGGTAATCCCCTCCCCTTGCCTAAACAAACAAAATAAGATATTATTATAATAGAGAGAGGAATTAAAATGAACGATAAAGATATAATTAGAATTACAAAAACTTCTAACGTGCGTGTAGAAAACACACACAACGGGTTTATGTTTCCCGTACAAAACGTATTAGAAATTGAATATAGAGATGGGGGGGTACGTGTATTAGATTTAATGGCACAACGTGATATAACTGATATAGACTATTTAGTAGTACACGATTCTTCCAATACTAAACGAAAAGATTTATTTAAAGAAGAAGATTAATATTGAAAAAGAAAGGAAATTGTGGTATAATATAGCCAAATTAATGGGGTGATATAATGAAATATTGTTATATAAGAGTTTCAAGGGATACACAAGAGTTTGATAGACAAGTGCAAATATTCAAAGATAGAGGTTATCTTAATGGTGAAAATTGTACTTACATAGAAGAAAAGTTTACAGGAACTAAAATTAATAGACCTGAGTTTACACGCTTACTTGATACTATGGTGGAGGGGGATACCCTAGTAGTTGAAAGTCTTTCACGTCTTTCTCGTGGTGGTGTTATAAAAACACTAGACTTAATTACAGATCTAGTGCAAGTTAGAAAAATTAATGTTACTATTTTTAAAGAAGGTTTTGAGTTAAGAGCTGGTGAGCAGCCCAACTCCACTACTAGCCTACTCTTAGGTATATTCTCAGTATTAGGACAATTTGAAAGAGATTTAATTAGTGAACGTACCAAAGAAGGACTAAAAGCAGTAAAAGAAAGTGGTAAGAAATTAGGTAGAGCATATTCTGATAGAGCTAATAAAGAAAACTTTATAAAGGTATTAGAATATATGATAGATACCAAAACGGGTATATTAAATTCTTGTCATTTACTAGACGTTCCACTATCTTCTTTCCAAAAAAAATTAAAATTATGTAATGAAAGATACCATACAAAAGATTATAAAGAAATACTTGATAAACTAAAGGAGGACTACGAATGGGATTTATTTTAGCTATATTGTTAGGACTTTGGTTAGCATTATGTGAGTTTGCTAAAACAAAATAGAGAGTTATTAAAACTCTCTTTTTTTATTCTGTATATTCAGCATCTATAATATTGTCTTTTTTTAGGTGTGCTAATTTTTCTTGTATTTCATCAATGTTTGCTACTTTCTTATGTTCCACTACTATTGGTTGAACTTGTTCGGTTTTTCCCATAGCTTTTTGAAGATATATACTAGATATTTCTTTTGTTTCTCCTGTTAGAGAGGAGGTGGCTAGTACCCCCAATAAATATGAGTGGATGTAATTCATTACATCTTTTTTTTCTGAATCTACTAGCCAGTCATTATATGTTGTTCTACTTATACCCATGAAATTAGCAAAACTTTCTACTGTTGGTGGGAAAGATTTTATTTCATTTATTTTGTTTATCATATCTAGGTATAGATCAAAACCAATTCCTATTTCTTGTGGAGTATAGGATACATACCTACCTAAAGCATTTTCTAATAAACTTCCCCTCGCAATATATGACATAATTTGTATATTATTTATATCTTTTTTATTTAATAAGTTTACTATTAATTCTGTTGTTTCTTCCATTTTCTTTTTTAGATTAGGTAATAACATATTTTTAGATTCTTCTCTTATTTCTTTTACAAGTTTTTGTTTTTCTATTTCTTTTTTATCATTATTCTTTTTTGTAGCATTAACTCTTTTTTCTATTGATTCAGGACTAAACTTTTTCACGTGTACTCACCTCTTTGTTGAACTTCTTCCATTAGACCTAGGTGTACCCGTCTGATAATCGGAATATTCCCATAAATCTTTTTCTAACTGACAATAATAGTTTTCTTTGTTATTATTTTTAGCTTTGTATAACCATAAAATATAGTCATCAAAGTAATTAAAAGTTGTCCCATATTTCCTATTAATGAAAGTAACAAATTTAGTATCAATTTTACTTATATAACTCATATACCATCCTTTTTATTATTAATAGGAGCTACCACAGGGGAAATGGGGGCATCCCCCATGGCAATATCATTATAATATTAATTTTACTCCTATTTCACTATCGTTCTAATAATTGTTTTATTTTTGAGTAATATCTCCATATTGCTGATAAACTATTTGGCTTTATATTTTGAAAATAGTTCTCTCTTGCAACTTCTTCTACTGCTTTAGTAGGGGGGCTACCCCCTAGTATCTTAGCAAATAGTCTACAACAAATATCATCTGATGAAATATTACTTAATACACTACGATATTTCCCCAATAGTGTTTTTTTATTTTTTATGTCTAATTCTAACATTTTTTGCATTTCTTCGTTGTCTGTTCTTTTTACAAAACCCTCTAATGCAATAATTTCCATTTCAAAATTATTCATATACTTTAAACACTCCTCCATTTATGCTCCTTTATTTTTATTTATCTATTTCTTTTTGCCTATATGGTATTTTTAACACCTCATAACTTTCTTTAAATAATTCACATACAAATCTATATTGATTTTCATTTAGTAAGGCTAATTCCTTTTCAGTATCGTGTTTATAACTACCATAAGGGCATCCCATACACCCTGTTCTACAAATATGCTCATATACTTTTGGTATTTCAATATTATATTTTTTGTATATCTTATCTAACAATTCATCAGATAGATCATAAAGTGGTATGAATTTTTTACTTTTAGTAAAGCAAGATTTATATTGTTGTCTTCTTAATACACTTTCTTCACCACGAATACCTAATATAGCTTTAAGTCCTGATTCTTTTTCAAAATCATGTGCTGGTTTTTTCTTAAGATAATAACAACATAGGTGGGTTATATTGTGAGCATTACCACTTTTAATATATTCCCTTGCTAGTTTAGATATTCCCTTAAATCCTTTATCATACGTTCCATCTATTTTTTGTTGTATTGTTTTAGAGGGTTTTAAACCCTTTTTTAAGGCGTTTTGATAGTAGTAAATATAAAAGTCTTGTTCTTTACTAAAACAAGGTATACCATACTTATCTTTAATTTCTAGTGGCTTTAATTTGGGAAGTAAAACAATATCACAATTATTTTTAATTCTTTTAAGTATTTCTGGATGCTCCATATATGTATTTATACCTACTATTTTAATATCATCTCTTTTAAGATATTCTTTAATATACCAATATAAGAAATGACTATCTTTACCACCACTATATGATAAGTAATATGTATTGGGTTTTATTTTATCAAATCTTGATTTTAAATCTATTAAATAAAACTCTACCTCGTCCATAATTAACTCCTCTTAATAACATACCATTTATCGTCTTTCCTGATCCTCTTCCAATATTTAATATTGTAATAAATATATTGCACATCCTTATCAAAATATTCTGCACAGTCAAATGATGTATTAAATATTCTTAATAAGTTTCCATTGGTGTCATACATATATACTTTTTTTGCATTAACCAATTTCTTTCCCATTTTCAAATCTCCTTTTAAGCATTTCTACTTTGTTGAAATCATCAACGTCCATAGTTCCATCATCTATGCAAATATAAGTTTCATCTAATACTTGTTGAATATTTACATCTAGTCCATTAAGATAACGATATAATTCCCACACAATAGGGGTACGAATTGTTTTACCTTCATCTTGCATTTTCTTTACTTCATTTACACCATTCATAAAAGTTTCATAATCTACTACTTTATATGCAAATGGTTCTCCCCAATTTTCATGATATATATTTTTTGCATCACTTGTTCCAAACAATGTGTTTTTAGTGCATTTTAGCCCCACTATCGTGTGAATTGCATCTTCTGTATAATATACATCCCCAAACATAAAACAAACCTTATCTGTTGATTTAAAGTATGGATAAAAAGCATCTAACCAATAACCTTCTTGAATACCATCCTTAACTTTATATGTGTTCTTGTGTTCTAGTCTAGGGGCAATACAATTATCAAATCTAGGATCTGTACTTGTAATATATATTTTGTTAATTCCATTTTCTTTTAATAATCGTATTGTTCTATCAACTAATCTTTCTCCATTTATAATAGTTAATTGTTTTGGTGTTTCAAAATTTTTATATTCACCGCCACACATAATTACATACTTCATTTTTCATCCTTAACACTATGTTTTACTCTATCTTTTTCTTCAGCTCTTTTAGCATTGTTAAATCTATCAAGAGTACCAACTAAATAACCAGTTATTCTTCGTATTCTCTCAAACTTAACCCCTTTACCTACTGTTTCTTTTTTATCTTTCACTATTCATCACCTTCATTTCTAAAAAAACAAACTATAACCCCTACTGCAAAACCTAAAAATGCACTTACTACACCTATTATTACTTCTAACATAATTATTCTTTCCCTTCTAATTTCTTTATTTTATCTAATAATTCTTGTTTTGTTCTGTAATCTATTTCGTAATCTCCAAAACTATGTTCATTATCATCTATGTTTTTGATATATTCTTTTAATTCGTTAATTATATTATCTTTTCTTTGGTTTTCATCTAATAAATAATCCTCATAATCATATTGTTTCCTTTCTTCTTTATTCAACAAAACATAAAAACTTTGTTTAGTATAATCATCTTGTAATTTATAATAACCTAATTTATCTCCATTTTCTTTTATTAAATCAACATAACCATAATGTTTTGCCCATCTACATAATGTTTCTACATCTTTGTTATCATCACTAAAAATTGTTTCTAATATAACACTTATTGGTATTTCTACTTTTGCATTATATCTTTCACTTGCTTTATTCATTTCTTTATCACTCTACCTTTTCTACTAAATCGGCTTTTATTAAGTCTTGGATATAAGGTTCAATAATATTATCTTCATTATAAGAAATTGCCCTTGATGAATATTCTTTTGTAATTAACAATTCTATTTTTTTGCTTTTTTTATCAATTTCAACAATATATAATGGCTTTAATATGTTTATTGTTAATATTTTATCTAATTGTTTATCAAACTCTTTTCCATAACAACTAAATGATACATTACACATATCCTCACCTTTTTTGTATCCATACTTTTCTAATTCTTTTAAATCTACATTATCTTTAATCCTTAACATTTGTATCACCTACTAAATCTTCTAATTTACCTTGATTTTCATTTTTATCAAAACAATTACTATGACAATATGTCATTTCTTGATTTACTATATCCCATATACAATCTGCTTCATTTTTATTTAATAATTCACCACAATATTTACATACAACTACATTTTGCTTTTTTTTGTGGACTGATGTTGCTTTTTCTTGTTCTTTTTTTAAATTATTATTCCATATCATTAAGTTCCATAAACCTTTTATTGATTTTCCTGTATCTTGCCATCTTTTTGATTTTTCAACATCACGATATTTCATAGACATTATTCATCACTCCTACCACTTTATTTTATCTTTTAAATAACTTTCTTCAAACTTTCTACCATTTACCATTTGTGTAAATATATCTATCATATCTCTTGTTATTTGATAACAATGTATGCTATCACTATCTTCTAATTTCTCATATTCGTTATATAAACACTCACGATATAATTTACTTATTTCTTCAAAAGTTAATGCTCTTTGTAATAATTCTTTGTGCATAAATATTTTATCTATATTCATTTGTTATTTCTCTCCCAACTATTACTTTATAATGAAAATCACTATCATTTTTATATTCTTTTTTTAAATATTCTAAATAATTATTTAAGTCATCTTCTGCATAAAATTCATCCATAAACAAATCGTGATAACTATATATTAAGTAATACATTTTCATTTATTCATCACTCTTTCCTTCTAAAATATTCATTAATTCATAATCATAAGCAGTAGATATTCCATCTGGTATATATTCTTTATTTACTACTATCATATTATGTTCTTTTATATATTCTATTGCTTTGTCTATTTTATGTTGTTGATGCTTTATTATTCTTTGTGCTAATATCATATCTTTATCTTTTAACATTTTTTGTGTAAAATCTTTTGCTATTTCATCAATATATATGTCAAACTTTTCTAATTCATTTGTTTCAAATAAAGGTAAATTAAAATTATACTTCGTATAATCTGCTGTTGTAGTTGTTGTTAATTTTACATTTTTATCACACATTGTTATTTGACATACTCCACCTTTATTGTGTTCACAACTATAACCACATATTCTATTTTCAATCATTATCGCTCCTACCATTTAATCTTGCATATCATACCAGTTATTATCTCTTGCAAATATTTCATCTTGATATTCACTTACTTGCTTTTTTAATCTTTCATTTTCTTTTTTTAAATTAGTTATGTAATCTCTTAATACTTTAATTTCATCACAACTTAATCTTTTGTAATCTGCATTTTCTTTAAAATCTAATATTTCTTTTATTTCCTTATTCATCTTTACCCTCTAATATAGCTAATAGACCATCAATTTCAACTTCACCTAAAAACTTATTGTCATCTCTTCTGTAGTATTCATCTTTAATGTATTCTATTGCTTTGTCTATTCTTGATTTATAATCTTTCCATTCTTTTGCATAATCTATAATAGGTTCTACATAAAATGTTGGACATTCATCAATTTGTGCTTGAAAATATCTTGCTAATTCATCATTACCATTTTCAAATAATCTGTTACAAGTATTCTTATATATTTTTCTTAAATCATTATTTTGTTCTTTTAATTTTTCATTTTCTTGTTCTAGGTTTGTTATGTAATCTAATAATTTATCTTTTGCATTATTTAAACAACCTATACAAGTTTTATCTTTGTCTTTTTTTGGACAATTATAACACCCACCTACATCTTGTTCTAAATCAACTTGTTTAAATATTTCTAATATTTCTTTTATTTCTTTATTCATTTCTTATTTCCACTCCTTATTATGCAGAACATTATAAAACTAAATATAAATACTCCAAATAATGTTCCTAATATAAAATAACCCATAAACCTCCTATATAAAATCAAATATGTTAGTCTGTCCTTCAACAGCATTTTCTATATGTTGTTCATCAACTTTATTATCAATTAAATGCTCTATTCTAGCTTTTGATATTGGTAAATATTCTTCAGTTAATTCTATACCAATATATTTGTAATTTTTGTTTCTTTCTTTATTTTCATACATTACTGCTTTACCTGTGCTACCTGAACCATTAAATGGATCAAGTATAGTTGCACCATCTGGACTTACTAATCTTATTAAATATTGCATTAATTCTGTTGGTTTTACTGTTGGATGAGTATTTTTTCTTAATGTTTCACCTCGTTGAAAAGCATTATCTATTGGTGTATTTCTGCCATCATTTACTTTTTCTTGATTAAATGTATCTAATCCTTCATCTCTATCTTTCTTACTTGCTTTTGGTGTATATATGTATCTCTTTTGGTCGAACTCTATGTTTCCCTGAATGTAATTTGTGATGACAGCTTTCACATAACCAAATAATTTCAAAAGGTTTTGAGTAATCAAAGTGGTGTCTATGTTGTCCATCTTTTCCACAAATTGCACAAGGTTCTGGAATTGGATGCATTTTTTTGAGTTTATAATAAAGTCCTGAATAACTTGTGATGTTTCTGTTTTGAAATCCCAAGTCAATATTTCTACAATGTCTTGAACAATAGATGTTTCTATTAAGTTTTGTTGGTTGTCCACATACTTTACATAATGGTCTTTTAGTTCTTTTAGCAAGTCCTCTACATTCATTTGAACAATATTGTCTTTTATTGCTTTTAAAATCTCTAAATTCTCTACCACATTGTTTACATATAATTGTTTCCATATATCATTGTCCTTTCCTGTATATTTACAATTCATAAAGTATCTTGAAGCACTGCCACTATCATCATAACCTCTTTCATATTCAACATCTAATTGTTTACTTGAACCAACAAAATTTCCACTTCTTATATCATGTAATTTACCTGTTGTTCTTTTTGAAGATGTGTTAGGAAAACCACCACATACTTCATCAAAATCAGTATCATCATAAGTTAATATTGTATTTGCTGGAAAGCGACCTATATTGCTTTGTTCAGTTATACATTTTTTTGTTCCCCAACCATCACTTTGTTTTTCTTCTTTATAAGAAATATTTTTTGCTATAATATCTCCTGTTTCCACTCTACATTCATCAATATTAATTCCACCAACACCATATTCTATTACATTGTCTACTAAACTACCTTTAAATGGTTTTCTTGCTACTATAATAGGTTCATATGATGGTTTTAATGCAGTTCCCCAACCTTGCCATTGTTTAGCAAGTTCTGTATTTGGTATATATTGCTTTCTAGTTGTTTCTATTATTTCACCCATAGCACCATTGTTAGTTTGTTTTAATGTGTATTCTTCTGTATCACAACTTTGTTCAATTTTCCTTTTGTTTCTAGTTCCTGCATTTCCTAATTTTTCTCTTGCTTCTAAACCTTTACTTAAACTCATTGATTTAGGAAAACCACTACCATATAACCACATAATAGTATCTCTTATTTCAAATCCTGCATCTTCAATAGCACAAGCAATTCTATGAAATGTTCTACTACCACCAAAAGCTAATAGATAACCACCTGATTTTAATACTTCATAACATTTTTGCCATGTTTCTTTTTGAAATGCTATGCCAGAATTATCCCACCCTTTGCCCATAAAATTAAGCTCATAAGGTGGATCAGTCACAATACTATCTATACTGTTAGGTTCTATTACTTCTAACATATCTAACATATTGCCATGATATAATTTATAATTTTTATTGCTACTATATAATCTCATTATTTCCCTTTCTTTTTTATAATATAGTTTTTATTTTTCTCTTAGTACCATCCAATTCAATTTCAGTTATACTATTTGATACAGGTATCATTCCTAATTTTTCTCCATAACCTTCAGATTCTAAAAAACTATTGGACATTAGATAATACATTTCTTTCTTGTTAAGTGAATTATTAGCATAGTCAGGTAACCAAATCTGTTGTTTCATAGACATAGGGGTATGTGTGTGGCTCATAATATAAACATCAGCAATAACTACTTGGCTCATCTCTTGTAATCTATTAGCTTTGCCACCAACTTTTCTTCCACCACCAGATCCATGATAACCAGTTATTTGATAACACATAGGTCTTTTTGCACCTTCTGCTTTTTGACCAAATCTCAAATATAAATACCACCAACTTTCAGCATATTTATTTTCTATTCCTAATTGTTTTGCAGCTAGTCTAGTAATATCTATGTTTGTTTCTTTGGTAATTCTATCTTCATGATTACCTGTACTAATTACTAAAATCTTATCTTTTATTGGTTCAATTAATTCCAACATTAAATTTAATTGTTCCATTGGACTTATATTGTCCTCATATACATCACTCTTACTATTCTTTAATGCACAATTACAAAAGTCCCCATTTAGTATTGTGTATGTATTTTCTTCTTCCTTAATTCTCTTTAAGGTATCCTTAAGTAACTTCATATTTAATTGTTTATCCCCTAAATGAACATCGCTTATTGGAATAATGCGAAGTTTCTTAATGCTATCACTTAATTTCAAATTAATTATTTTCATTTATTCCTCCAGTATCTTTAATAATTTTAATAACCTTTTTAAATAGTCAACCTTTGTCATTTTTACATATTGTAAGTGCTTTTTATCGTTTTTCTTTTCTTCTAAATCTACCCTTATTATTTCTTCTGTTATGAGCATTTTAAACTCTTCAATTTTTTCCCTCATTTATTCTCACCTTAGGTGGTCTACCACGCTTTTTCTTAGGTTCTAATATTTTTTGAATATCCTCATCAGTTAATATTCTATTTTTATATTGAGATCCTAAACTCTTTACTGTCTTATATACTTCGTGTAATAGAAATTGTCTTGTATCTTTACCAGCTAATTTTGATTTATGAATATTATAAGTATTTTCTATCTCATGTTCATTATTTAAACTACGTCTTGCTAATCTTAACTCGTGTATTTTCTTAATAATTCTTATACTAGACAATTCACTTAGTTCATTATTTTCTATCACATGAAGATAATCACTTATTTGAAAATCTACTTTTTGTAATTCTATGGATTGTGTTTCTATCATATTATCTATTTCGTCTAATAGGTTTATTACTTGTTTTATCTTTTCTAGTATTATCTCGTTCCTCATTTTTTAATTCCTTTTCCAATGCTACAACTCTTTTGGTTAGTTCATATAATTGTCTTTGACAGTCATCTTTTTCTTCGCCAAACTGGTCATTTATTTGCTTGTTTTTTAAATCAATTCTTAATAAATAATATGCTATATAAATCACTGATAAAACTGCAATTATTATTAATATATCTACTAATATTTTCATAATTTTCCTTTCTAACTATTGCTCTCTTAATTTGTAAACACTTACAGTTTTTCCAGAAAATTCACATTTAGTTTTACCAATAACTTCTACTTCCCCATTAATACATAATTCCGTTAATCGTGGACTTGAAAAGTTTCTCTCTGATGTAGGAATATATCCTTTTTTAAACATAATTATTGCTATTTGTTTAGCTGTTAATTCACCCCATTCAGCAAGTATTTCTTTTATCTCGCTATATCTCTTTTGTTTATCTACTTTCTCATAACTTTCTTTTCTAGTTTCAAGTGTAATATTTTCACCATAATTTCTTTCTATCATATACGCTCCTTATTTTATTTCTCTAAACTCAAAACCCTCATATTTGTATAACAATAATTTCTTTTTTATCTTGTATTCAGGTGTCTTAAAACCCTTAACATCTTCCACTATAACTTTGCCATTCTCTATATATCTAAAGTCTGCTATATAAGTTATAGGACGGTATTTTTTCTTATCTCTTGTAAAACCTTCTTGAAGAAGGAAAGGCGGTTGGAGTTCTAAGCTAGATATTTCACCTAATGCTTGCCGCCTTTTTAACTCTATATAGCGTTTACTCTCTTTCTTCGAGTCAAACGTTATACCATCAATAACCGTTTTTTTACTTAGATATTTCACTAATCCTTCTTTTCTTCACCTTTAGTATTTGCTTTTTTTCTTGGTGTTTTAGTGCTACTTGTTTTTCTAGTGTGTTTTTTATCAATGTTTGTCATATCTTTTAATGCTTTTTTTCTCGCTTCCTTATATGCAGCAAAATCTTCTTCTCTAATCTTTTTCCTTACTATATAGTTTCTTTCAACAACTATATATTCAGTTAGTAGTAATGGAACTAATACTAATAACATTCCAATTACAATTCCAGAAATTAAATCAGAATGAATAATAAATGTATTAATTACACATAATAGTAATGCTAATATGTTGATAACTAATAATTCTATTCGGACTGAATCGAAAAAGTTGTATGTTTTATGTTCTTTAACAAATTTATCTAATTCCTCTTCTGTATTTTTTCCACTATTTAATACTATTCTTCCAGTTATATCCATTCTTTGTAATACCCAGTCATTTTCAAAGATAGGTATTAAATTAAAATCTCCTGCTAGTTTTTCATTTATTTTATTTATTTTCTTTAAATTCATATTTCCCTCCTAAAATGGTAATTCATTACTATCTATTTCTATTTGTTCACCCATATTTCTAAATGGATCATTACTCATTGCTTTAGCTACTATTTCAGCATCTGTTATTTCTTCTTTGTCTTCTTTCTTTGTTTCAACTTTTCTATCAAACTCTATACTTTCAACAATTACATCAGTTGTCCTAACAGTATAACCTTCATCATTTTCATAAGAACCAGTTTGTATATGACCTAATACAATAATTCCACTGCCTTTATGAAAATATTTACTTATTGTTTCAGCTACATTACCAAAAGCAACGCAATTAATAAAGTCAGCATCATAATTACCTTCTTCGTTCTTAAAATCTCTTCTTACAGCAATACTAAACCTTGAAACAACTTTTCCACTTTGTGTACTATGAGATTCTACATCTCTAGTCAAATTACCCCTTAAAAAAACCTTATTCATTATTTCTTAATTCCTTTCTTAATTTCATTTCCATTTTTTCTTTAAATTCACTTTCTTTAGATGGATACACTACTCTTCCACACGTTCTACATATTGCAGAGTGATTGGTGTAGAATTGTAATGATTTACCGCATTGACAATAAATGCGTAATCCATTAGATTTTTCTTCATATCTCTTGTCCTTCTTCATTTTCTAACCTCATATATTCTTCAACCAAAGCCCACGCAAGTCTTTCATTAATTGGTATTGGAACAAATTTACGAGTATTATCTCTTAAATGAAGCCCTCTTAATCCTTTTATCTTTTTCCCATAGCATTGTTGATATGCCATTCTATAAAGATTTAATTGATAACCCAAATAGTCTTTATCTAATGTACTGGTACGCTTAATATCGGCAAGATATAAACCACCATTAATTTTAAGAAGTAAATCAAGTCTTCCCGCTGCTACAGGAATATTATCTTTAAACAAAACAATAGGTATTTCATTATCTATTACTTCAAATTGATAATGTTTTTGTAAGAAGAGAAAGTTTCTTACTTCTTTGTAATCTTCTTTTTCACCTGTCTTACATAATTTTTCGATTGCTTCATGAATTAGTGTTCCTTTTTCAGCAGCTCTATTTAATACTCGACTATCTACACCATCATATTTTTTTCCAAAATTAGTTTTTAATATTTGAGTTATGCTAGGAAGACAGATTCCATCATATATGTATGTATGTGTGTCATCATCGTATTCAAGAGTTCCACCCTTGATTTCCCATGTTTGCATTATTTTGCTTTTATACGAACGCTAGGTTTTACTTTCGTAAACTTAACGTATTCATCATACATATCTGGATAATCTTCTCTAAATTGTTTAGAATCAAATGTTTCTCTTTCACTTTCTTCAACATAAGTGATAATCACATCTGGTGTTTCTATTTTCTTTATATCTTTATTTCTCATTTCTTCCATTAATGTTAGAGTCAAATCATCTTTCTTTGCTTTTAATTTTTCTTCTAATAATTTAACTTCTAACACTTTATTAACCAATTCTTCACTTGCTAGAACTATATGATTTTCTATTTTTATTAGTTCCATATTATTCTCCATTTTCTTTCTTGCTTTCGTTTATGATCCATTTAACAAGTTCACTTGCTTTAGCAGCAGGTAAATCTTCTAATTTATCTATATTGTTTTTTGCTAGTAATGTTTCTAAATCTTTACCTACGTATCGTTTTTCAATAATTTCAATTTGCTTTGGACTTGCTTTTAAGTTTGTCTTACTTTTTTTCTTTTCAACTTCAGTATTATCCATAGCATCAATTACTTCACCATCAGTAATACCAAAAGCATTTAGATATAAATAACGTTTATAATACGTATTTAATGCACCTAAATATTGAATATCTTGCATACTAGGTACTTGAATATAATTACCTTCAGAATCTTCCATATAATCACCATTTCTATCTTTCTTAAATGTTAATGGTGTATCAAATAGCTTGAATGGTATTCTATATTCTTGTGTTTCTTCACTTTTAATTAAAGTAAGTTTTGCTACCATTGTTTCATTTATATCCGTTTCAATAGTAAATATGTCATTCATTTTTTCTCTTAACATTAATTCATTTAACTTTGGTAGAAAGTCTGATAGTTCAAAATAATCAAATCCACCAAACTTGTTATAACCACTCTTTTTTAGTTTAGAGTTTTGTAGTTCTACTCTTATAGTTATAATGCTGTCATTTAATGTTTTTTTATCTTCCATTTAATCAATCACCTCTTCTAATTGGATATACCCCTTTTCTTGTAGTAGGTTTTTTCCAACAATATTATTTTCTTTAATATTTTGTTTTATAACTTCTATTTGTTTTAAAAATTGTCCTTTAACTACTGTATGAATCTCATCGCTTGGCATTGTTGCCATTTCTTGTAATTGTCTTGGACTTCTTATATATTCTTTAACTAACAACGGTAGTTTTTCAAACTCTTCTTCTGAATGATAACTACTATTACCTATTGCATTTAACAAACTATCCCATAATTCACTATTACTTTCTTGTTTTGGTTGTTTAAGCTCATATATCTTTGTTTTTATAGTTGCAATAGTAGGCATATATTCATTAGTGTTTACTATGCACTTTATAGCACGTGATACTTCTTCGTAAGTATTATCTTTAAACATTTCTTCGTAAAGTTCTACCATATTTGTTATTTCTTCTTCACCCATATCTTTAAATGCGTACGGATATGATGTTCTTAAGATCAATATAATTTTACTTATTTCTTTTCTACTCATTATATATTTTTCGTAATGTATCTAATACGTTATCCTTTCTTTTATTTTCTTTAATTTCAAATAAACCTTTCCAAGAATTAACTATAGAGTTTTCTATCATCTTGATTTGTGTGTTTTCGTCATAGTTATTTAATTTATTTATCAAGGCACTTATAGCTCTTTCACTATTTACTGCTTTTAACTTTGTTCTTTGTTCTAAGAAATCATTAAACAACGAATTTACTTTAAGACTTTCAAAATATTTCTTTTGTATATCTTTAGATATATTTTCTTTTATATTTATTTCTTTATTTTCTTTATTTATATATGAGGAGTTGTTGTCCCGTTTGTTGTCCTTTTGTTGTCCCACTTTTTGTTTCGTATCCTCTTGATTTTGTTGATATATATTGTAATTAATTATCTTTATCGTTGTCCCATTTTTAGATTTGTTAAGTTCCACCATATTATCTTTCTCTAGCAGTTCTAAAAATCTTGTTGTTTTTTTTCTGTCCCAGCCCCATTTATTAGATAAATATAATATTGATAAGTTTACTTCTCCTCTATTAGAGATAACTATTTCGTTATTTTTTATTCTTTTATTTTCTTTATAATTTGCTAATAACAATAAATCTATCCAAGCCTGTCCATAAGAAAACGGTGTTTTTTGCCATATCCAATTATTACTAATATTTCTGTCAATTTGTATATAACCCATCTATCTCACCTTATAGTTATTAACTACACTTTTTTAAATAGTGCGTAATAATCTTTTCCGTAATGTTCACATAATATTTCAATTTCACCTATAGTCCAGTCATGCACTCCTGCTAACTTAGCACTCACTGTTTGTGGTGTTACGTCTAATAACTTAGCAACCTTTGTAAGACTTTCCCTATTTTTTCTCATTTCGTAAAACAAGTCTAGGTATTTGTATTCCTTAACCATATATCTCCTTTCTATAGACACAAAAAAACCGAAATAAGTGTTTTACCTATTTCGGCTAAATCGTTGTAATATATATTATGTTAAGTAGTGTCTTTAGCAAAAAATAAGGTAAAATCTATCTTGTCCTTCTATCTATTTACAAGTCAATTTTATAATACTTATTTTGCCAAGTCAATACTTTTTTATCATTTTCTTTAATTTTTGAAAATGATTTACATAATTTGTGTCAACATCTCGTTAAGCTAATTTACTAAGTTTTTTTATAAGATATTTTATTACTTTTTTGTTCCGCTTTTCCTTTACTTCTCTTTCAAATATTCTCATATAATCATCATAACAATAGTAATTACCTTTATGCCTATAATGAATATCTAGTATCTTCCAACCCATAGATGTTTCATCTCCTACTCTTCTATTCATTGAAAAGCAGGAATGGTCATAAGGTCTTATGAAGATCTCACCATTTGATTTTTGGTATGTTATTATACAATTCAAAACATTCACCCCCTTTTTAAAATCAACTATTATAATTCTTTTTAACTATATAGTCAATAATAAGGTGAATATTTTTAACTAACTAACCATACGTATTCTACTTCACGATCTCTACAGTCGAAAGTGTCATAAATGATTCCATTTTTACTACATACTATATGTCCATCTGTCGTAATTAACAAAGTAGAGTTAGGAAACATTCCTGACACCTCTCCTATAGTGCCATAAACGCCGTATAAACGATGAAACGTGTTGTTAAGGTAATTTATCACAAAATCCCTTTTATCAAAGAGAGTGCCTTCATATTGGGCTAAATCACTCATATAATCATATACGTAGTCCCAAGACTTATTAGTAGCACATGAAATTGCCCTTATTACACAATCATCAGTATATCTATTTACTGCGTTTGCGTTATAAAAACGATACATCTTACATCATGCTTCTTTGTAATGTTTCTCTTAGTTGTTGCTTTTGTTCATTGGTGTCCGCTTCTTCATATAAAACTTTAATAAAGTCTTCAAGTGCTTTTACCATATAATGAAAAGATTTGTCGGTTTCTTGTCCTGCTCCATATCTTCCGTAGCTTTCAGCATATCTACCATACTCTCCAGCCATTCTATCAAGTTGTTCTTGTCCACGATATTTTGCATCAGTTCCTCTTCTTCCATAACTTCCACCACGTCCATATCCATATTCACCATAAGATCCTTCACCATAGTTTCCATATCCACGTCCGTAGTTTCCGTAGTTTCCATAATTACCATAATTTCCATAATTCATATTCTTATCCTCCTTTGCTAAATGTTTTATTTTACTTAACTTGTATATGTAATCTAAATTATTAGATGTAATTCCCTCTCCTTCTTCTAATAATTCCTTAATAGACTCTTCTACTTTTTCAATTAATTTTTCTTCCAACTTTATCACTTCCTTTCTCGAGTAATGAAATTATTTTTTCTTGATTTTTTAATAACTTTTCAAGATAATAATTATCCTGTTTTTGCAGTTCTTGCATCAAATCAGTATTATTAAAATCCTGCATTAATATAATGAGATTATATATTTGTAATATCAATGATGCCATATCTATAGAATTATATCTCATTAGTTATTGCTTCTTGAAAGATTAAATGTAGCATTTGTGATAATAGGTATTTGTGTTGTGATAGGTGTAGCAGGAGTTGTTGGAGTAATTACACTAGGAACACTTTGAATTGTTAGACTTGTTGTTCCACGTGGACAAACTCTTATCTTCCTATTAAATGATATTGTTTCATAATCATCTGCTGCATCAAGTGTTACTGCTCTTACTGTATCAGGTAATAATACACCATCTTCATATAAGCCTATTGCTACTACTCCAGCAGTTGCAGAACTTATGGTAGCACTAAAATTAGCATTATAATAACCATTATAATTATTTCCAAATACTTTAAATATTGGATTACCATTCTCATAATCTAACCAACCACCATTGCAACAGAAAGCACACCTTGTTCTTATATTTGTTGTATCATATACTATTGGACTTGAATTACTTGCAAGTACCAATGGTTCATTAATAATTGTTTGTATCATTGTATCTCTCCTTTCATAAATAAAAGAGAATAGAACTATGCCTATCCTCTTAAGTGCAAATTCTGCACTTTAATTAGCAAGTTCTCGTATTCGAGTATGTCGTTATCGACTATTTGCTTAAATTAAACCTGTTGTATAGTTTCCACATCCACACCCATTATTATTAGGGCAAGTGAATATTGGAGTACGTCCATATACTGGTGTACTTGGTACAGGGCAATTACTTAATCTGTTGTATAATTGGTCTACTTCATTAGCAAATCCCTGTGCAATAAATGAGTTTTGTGCTATTTGTGATGCTTGTAAATCTTTCATTAAGATTTCTCTTTGTAAATCAGTAATCTTTTCATTTTTAGCATCAATCTTGTCATTGCATAATTGGTCTAGTATTCTTTGAGTATTGGCTGTTTGGTTAGTTATAATATCTCTACCAATTTCATTAATTAGTTGTCTATCAGCACAATTTTCACTAATAATAGTACTGTTTAGGTTTGCAGTTGCTAAACGATTTTCGCAGCAGCAATCTGCAAATTGACGACTTAATGCAAATGTATCTTGCATTTGATTCATAGCACGATTATTTGCTGCAATTTCAGCATTATAAAAACCATTGCTTACTGTACTATTCATATCAGCACAACAGTTACATAATTGATTGCTTAATGACCAAATGCCTTCACGTGTTCCCTCAATTTGATTGCTTAGGTGTAATGTATCGAATCCATCATTTGTGTTATTCATGATTTCCTTTTGTCCATTAGACAACCACGCATAACCATTATCGAAACTATTATTACCACCAAAGAAACCATTATTACTATTATTACCCCAAATTAATGCAAGTAAAACGATTAACCAAATAGCACTATCTCCACCAAACATACCATTACCGCCAAAGCCTCCACCATTTCCATACATTACTGGATATGGATAAAAACCATTACCGTTGTTTGTGGCTAATTCAACAGTAGGTTGTATACCGTTATTCATAAATACCTCCTTTCTTCAAGTTTTATACCTAGGTTATTTAACCTTGATACCATATTTATTAAGTTGTTCATTTGAAACCCCAAAGCCATTTGCAAATCTTATAAAACCATTTATTTGACTAGGTGTATATTTACTTGTCATATCTTTTAAAATTTCTTGGGGATTATTTTGATTTCTTATTAGATTTTGAAATTGTTGAAATGCTTGGGGATTCTTCGCTTTTAGTTGATTCTGTAATTGATTCATCAACATCATATTTGGATTCATTCTTCGCCATTCCTTTCTTTAATTCTTCAATTTGTGCCTGTAAAAACTCAATTTTAATATCTTTATCATCTTTTGCAATGATTTCAGTAAGTTCATAGGTTTTTATTTCACCTTTATTATTCTTGATCCATACAACACTCATATCTTTACTAAAGTATGGTGTTTCACCTAAAACAACTTCTCTTTGTACTTCTTCCATTGAGTTTGCATATCTAATAATATCTCTACTATTAGGCATTAATTGAAATGTTTGATTAATACTTGGTTGAGCTTGTTGTGGTATTTGTGATTTAATTCTTTCCAACTCAGCAATTTGACTATTAATTCTATCTATGTTTGCCTGTGGATTGTAAAACGAATTATTATACATCTTTTCCTCCTAACAAAAAAAGAGTTTTAATAGTTTACTATCTGCTCATCGCTTATTAGGATTACTATTAACACTCCTTTCATTTTAAGAATAATACTTTTAAAATTTTTAAAAGTGTCAAAAAAGTGCAAAAAAAATTAGTTCATTAAACTAATTAATTTTGTAATTTCCATTTGTAAGTAATTGTTATATAACTCTTTAATCTTTTTGATTTCATATTTAATAGTTCTTTCACTTACACCTATTTCTAAACTCATTTTAACTATTGTGTCTTTATTTATCATCATATCTAGTATTTCTTTTTGTTCATCTGTTAATCTTACTTTATTTATAAAATCATCATATAACACATTAATCTTTAATTTTTCAATCATTTCCCCACCTCACGTTGATATAATACACAAATTAATATCTTTTAAAGTGCAAAGAAAATGCAATTAAATGCAAATTATCGCAAATTATCGCAATTATATATTTTATAAAAACTTACATATTCGTAAGTATATATCTTTCTTTCTGTAACTTATTGTTCTACTTGAATAACCAGTTTTAAATATAATTTCTTTCATTGTTTCGCCTTTTAAACATAAGTCAAGTATAGTTTTTTCTTTCTTACTTTCTTTTAATATTCCTTGTCTTATTATATAATCGTATGTTTCTTTAGGCATATCAAAATAATAATGCTCTTTCATACATCCCCCAACAAGTTGAGTATTATATGTTATATATAATAAAAAGTCAATAAAAAAGAGCAGATCACTCTACTCTACTAATGCTTGATATGTATATTGTCCGACTATTCCGTCTGGATTAAGATGTTTAGCTTTTTGAAAATTAACAACAGCTTTTTTGGTATCTTTTCCGAAATAACCGTCTGCTCCACTCTTACCACATGAATATCCTAATTCAATCAATCTTGTTTGTAACCATTTATTCATAATACGATAACTATTGTTGTATTGCAAATAATGTTTAGCACACGCTTGTTTTGTTTTAACACCAAATATACCATCTTCTGCAAGCCCACATTTGAATTGTTCATTTAATTTACTTTGTAACAACTTTGTTTGATTTAATGGCTGTGGTTCATCACTATAATCTATATATTTTAATTTACCATGATAAGTCCATCTTCTACTTTTACTACCTTTATAACTACGAGTTCCATTTTTATCTATATCACTAATAATACATTTATTAGTTCCCCAACTTGTAGTACACTCAAATACTTTGCCATTACCTAAATAAATACCTGTATGATTTATTGCTTTACCTTCACTATTTTTTAAACCCTTCATACATAAATACTCACCAACAACTAAATGTTCAAAGTTAGTGCTAACATCGGTACAATAACTTAATGCACCATTACAACTAAAATCTGCTACTCCATTTGATTTATAAACTGCTCCACCTTTATATTTATTTTTATCAGCTTTAAATCCCCACAATATTCCTTTTACACTAAGAACACAGTCCATTCTAAATTTACCATTGCTTTTATTGTATTCTAGCCATAATTTCCCTGAATAGTAATAATTAGGAACATCATTAACAAGCCATTTTAACTTTTCAATAAATTGTTTTGATGTAAATACTTTACCCATAATTCACCTCCTTACTCTTCGGTAGGTTCTATTGTTGGATGATAGAAAGTTTCTTTTTTTACAATATTTCCGTCTTCACTCATTAATATAATTGTGTGTCGAGGAACTGTTGATACAGCAGCATAACTACACTTTGTATAGTAGTCTTGACTTGCTACTCCACTTTGTACTTCTGCTTCACTATGAAAAGTTGTTAGCATAGCACTACCCTGTATTTCTAATACAAATGCACCCATTTATCTCACCTCTCTTATTTTTCTTCGTCTTCTACTTTTGCTTGTGATGGTTTATTAGTTTGATAACCTATAAAGAAACCCACAGTAGATGTTGCTATTGTTAAGAAAGCTACAACTATTGATTTAGTTATTTCTTCATCTAAGTTTCTAACAACTACATAAGCAAATGCTAGAGATAGAAACACAACAATTATTAATGTAATTAAACTTTTTAAATTCATTTTCATTATTTTTCCCTCCTATTTTAAACCTAACTTATATGCTATATAACCTAGTAGTATTCCTAATATTGCATAAAATATATAGTCAATAAGTTTGTCCCATTTCTTTCCTTTTTCGTTTTGCGTGTTGTCTAACTTTTTATTTATACTATCAATGTTTTTTTCCATTAATCCTATTTTGTAATCCATTGTTTCTAATATTTTTGTATTTTTTTCTAAGTTTGAAATCCTATTTTCATGATTATCAAATTTAGCTTTTATTAAATCATCACTCATATTTATTCTCCTTTATTTATTTTAAAACAAGCCATAATCATCATTCCAAAAACTCCACCCAATATAAAACTTACTAATCCTATTAAAAAATCACTCATATTATTCTCCTTTTATATTACATAAGTAAACCCTATTGTTAATTCTTTTCCTGAACTTAAATTACTTGCTAATACTCTACAAGTAATATTTCCATTTGAATCTATATAACAATTTAATGCTGTTGAGCCATTGTATGAACTACTATTAATTGGTATTTTAGGTATAAATGTGCTATTATTTATTGTTCCTGTAAATGCATTACTACCTGTATTTGTTGTTCCTGAAGAAGTAATAACTATTGTTAATTGAACAACATTACCAAATCTTCGCCAAGTGCTAGAATTAAGAGTAGCACCACTTGACCTAGTTACAATTCCTGTTCCTGTTGTGGTTTTAAATGGTATTTCTGTCCAATTTGTCCAACTACCACCATAATTACTTCTTATTTCTAAGTTTCCATCACTAGTCAATATTTTTCTTATTTGCATACCATAACTGGTTCCATCACCACCACCGTTTCGGTGTCTAACATTTATAAGGTTATACCAAGTTCCACCTATGTTTGTGCTACCTATAAATGACTGTTTTGTGTAAGCATCATCATTAAAACTTGACTTACCTTCGATTGTCCAACTTTTTACTATATTATTAGTTCCATTATCTCCATTAACAGTTAATCCATTTGTTGTTGCACTTCCATTAATAACAGTAGTTCCACTTTCAGGCCAAAAGGATAACATTCTTGTTCCATCATATTTATCAATACCAAAGTTATCTCCACCATCACTTCTTTTATGCCTCATATTACCTGCACCATCATAAGTAAACCCAAAAGGTGCATAATCAACTCTACCTGCATTACTTGTATATAATGTCCCATTTACATGAAACTCATCATTGTCCCACCAATATATTGGTTCACCTTTAGGGACTGTAATATTGTTGGCTGTTATTCCAGAAGTATTTACACTATCTACTGCTTTAGCTTCAAATATATATACTTTAGTATAATCCATACCAGTAAGTTGTTTTGTTGCACTAAATGAATTTCCACTTGTTGTTACAGATAAACCACTACTTGTCCAGTCTTGTTGCCAACTAGATGCTCCACTTTCTTTCCAACGATAATATACAGTTAGGTTGTTACCAACATTAGTTCTAAATGTTCCTGTATATACATTTCCTCTAATATTAATGTTTATTTTGCCATCAGTTGGTAGATTTCTCTTAAATGTATTTGTATCAGTTATGATTGACAAAGGAATATAATTAATAATATCCATTGAATTAGACTGATTTAGTGTAGTAATGTTATCTCGACTATCTTTTACTGTTATAGAAAATACATTTGTTGTTGCTTTATTAAATGTATATGTTCCACTTCTTTGAACACTACTACTACTTCCATCTAATGATATTGCAACACCATTAACACTTGCAGATATAATTGTTGCACCATTTAATGCCTTAGCAGTAATTTCAATTTGAACATTTGAACCATATTTAACTACCTTAGTTGTACTTGTATTTGTACCTGTAGATAATTGAGCAGTTGTTGAATTAATATCAGTTGCTGTTCTAGTAGTTATTTCAGGATTTCCTGATGCAGTAAATGTTTGCTCAGTATAAGTAGGATCTCCAACAGGCGAAGAACCACTATCTATTGTATCTGCCTTAAACTCTAAGATAATACTCTTTTGTGTGCTAGTCATTTCTGTATATAAAGAAGTTGGTGGTGTCCAATTATAATTTTTTGCACTTGTTGTGGCTATTGTTATCCAGTTAGAACTTGAACCATTTTTAACTCTATAAGATAAAACAGTAGAGAAAGAATCACTATATTTAGTTATTGTAATTGTAGTTTGTGTTCCTATTTTAGAAGTATCTACAGCAATAGTACTTGCTCTAGGTATTGTATCAAGTGTAATAACTGCATTTGTTTCACCATAACTAAATGCTGTATTAGAATCACCTGTATAATGAAAGAATAATCTTACTTTACTTGTTCCATCACTACAATGTGGTACTTGTATAATTCTACTTGTATCATCAGAGCTTATATTGAATACATTAGAAGCAGATAAAGCCCCTTTAACTGGATAATACTTTGTGTTATTAGTTGCTTTGTCAAATCTAAATGTTGTTGATACATTTAAGTTATTTGCTGCTTCTGGTGGTTCACTACCACTTGTTGTATTATATGAATATCTATAATAAGATGTTCTCCAACTTGTATATGAGAAAGTATTATAACTTTGCTTTCTTCCTGAGAATGGTTGATATTCAATTATATCAATATTACTTGCTGTTCTACTTGCTGGATAACCAGTTGTTCCATATAAGTCATCTCTATATCTCCATCTAATACCAGCAAAGAATACTGAGTTGTTATTAGTTGAACCATTTACATATTGCCAATCTCCTCTTGCCATTAATTACCACCTACCCTATAAAGAAGCAACCAGTACCACCCTCATAATTTTCAAATCTACTTCTGCTTCCTACTATTAAATAATTATCTACCATAATATTGTCTGTTGCCACTAATGTTTGTCCTTTGTAATTACCATATTGTGTATTATTATCATCTACATATCCAGCAAACAATATTGGTTCATTATTATCAGTTTTTACATTTACCCCAACTTCATTTATTGTTGTTTTGGTATTTGCTCCAGATTTCTCGTAAGTCATTCCGTTTTCATCATACGTTGCACTTGCTGTATGAACGACTTCACTTACTATTTGATTATTTTGTTCATCATAAAACTCGCCTTTTAATATTGACTTGATTTCAGTTTTTTTGTATGTATCTGTTTGTATTTCATTTACACTTGTTTGAAGTGTATTAAAAGTACTCATTGGTGTATAATCACTAAATTTACCATTTATAGCAATATCACTATTTTCTAGCGATTCAGTTCTACTAGAAAGAGATGTTATAGTTCCATCTTGTTTATTAACTATTATTTCAGTTTGTCTTAACTTTTCGCCTAAGCTAACATCTTGTTTAGTTAATATTTGTTGTTCTGTTAAGACAGGACATTTAATTTCACTTGTAAATGATCCATCAAATGTAAATTTATGTTGTAATACATAACTATCTATATAATTTTCTTCGTCTAAATATATTCGTATTTTATTTCCTTTTTCTAAGAAAGGTTTTCCAGTATAAGTAATTAATGTACATTCAGTATATGTTAAGCCATCAACTTTTTCCCATATATTTTGTATAACTGCTTCTCTTTTTTCTTCATTATATAAGAAATAGTCTTCACTTATTACTAATTGATGTTCACCATTTAGTGCAATACTTTCATCATCTTGAATTGTTACATTTTCACTATCTACTGCACTACTTTTAATTATTAATGAATTAATTGGTCCATATACTGTTTTTCCACCCTCTAACGTTGAATAATCACTTGTTTGAAAGGTGTAATCTATACTATCACTTAACCATTTTAAATCTATGTTATAAACGTCATTATTAGCATCTATATTTATATCTACAAATGCACAAGCTACTTTTGCAATAGAATTTAATACCATTCTATTAGTTTCACCACCAACAAATGGATTTGCTTCTACTACGAGTGTGCTATTTGTAAAGTTTAATGTTACAGGTGTTAACCCTAAATAACCACATAATTCTTCATATACATCTGCTAATGTTATCGTTTCGTTTTCATAATCTAAAGTTGTGTCATACTTGTTGTCTAATTGTTGCATTAATAAATCATATCCAATAAAAGAAGTAAAGTTTTCAGTTTGCTCATCTTTAGGTTTTTCTACTATATATGAACCTAAGTTAAGATATTCAGTACTATTATTTTCATACTTAACACCTACACTTACATCAAATTGTCTATTTTCAATAGTATCTTCTAAAGCATCTATAAGTTGTGATTCAAACTTTGTAACATAAACACTACCTACTATATTACCATCATCATAACAACCACTATCTATAGTAAAACTTTGTAATTTATTACTTTGATTTATTTCTAACGTAGGATTAGAAAATTCTATTTTTCCATATCTATTATTATATGCAGGATTTTTACATTCATTTATAAAATCAATACTTGCCATAATACACCTACAATTCTATTATTGCTTGTGATATAGGATTAAACATTTCTACTAAAGCATCATTATTTCCTTCTTTTACAGAAACTGGATAAGCTGCACTAGCAGTTCTATCTCCTCTATAAGCATTTATTGTTTTCCATGTATTTGTAAAAGGATCTAAGAATTGTACTGTCATTGTTGGTCTTAATCTTATTTGTGCAAAGAAATCTACTACTTCATCCCTAGTTAATTGTCTAGTAACTAAATCAAGTCTATATTTTGTAGATATTACATTTAATATCATTTTTCCATCTGCTGTAGTTGTATCACGTCCGCTATTTTTAGAAACATCATACCAACCAACTTGTGATTCGTTTGATAAATATTTAGATATATCTACATTGTTTATTTTAACTTTACTAATTACTAATGAAGGAGATGCTAATGAATATTTATATGCACCTTGTACAAATTCTTGTATCATCATATCACCATCTTTCGTTTTCCCTTTAAAGAAAAGTGCTACACAAGTATCTATGCAGGGATGTTAATAGGACATCTACCTGTTTGTTTAGTTTTTTGATTTATCTTATCTATTACTACACCTTCATCAGTGTGAGCATAGAAATGTATTTCACCACCACCGATGTTTACATTACGCATAGCATCTGAAACAGCAGTATATATTGCACTTGCAATTTGAGAACGATTTAATACTTCAGTTCTTCTATTAATGTTGCCAACTATTTCAGCACCATGTTCACCAGCAGCAAACAATGTACCATGATTTGGTAAACCACCATTTGCAAATTGTGGTATTTGTGAATAATTACCTGCCTCGAATATTCCACCTTTTGCTGCACCTATTGCGTTGAATAATGGTTTAAATAATGGATTGTTTTTGTATTTATTAATTATATTGTTTATTGTTTGACTTGCCTTATCTTGTGCAGTTACTATAACAGATTTTTCAAGTTTTACACTATTAAATCCTTTTTGTAATTGCTCAACTATTGTTTTAGCCTTATTATACATTTCTTGTTCTTCTGGGGTTAATCCTTCTTGTAACTTCCAACCTAATTCAGTTCCTGCTTTTGTCATTCCATATTGTAATTTTTCTTGAATTTGAGGTGGTAATTTTTGATATTCTAATAAAGCATTTTCAACTGATTCTTCACCCATTTTAATCCATTGTTCAATTACTTCATCTGTTATTTCACCATTTCGGGTTTTATTCAAAGCCTCTAATCTATCAAAATATTCATCAGCTTTTTTTATTTTTTCTTCATCTGCTGCAACTAATTCATCATATTCTTCTTTTAAATAGTTACTTCTATTATCAGCAAGTTCTTTTAAATGTTTTTCAGCGTTTTCCTTTTCGTTTTTCCAATATTTTGCTTTAGTTTTCTCGTCTTCACCTAGTAATTGTGCTTCACCACTTAAATATTCATCTAATGCTTTATAGTTTTTCTTTAATGATAAACCATAAGCCTTTTCAAATGTATCTATCGTATTTTGATAATTTTCAACTACTTTGATGTTGTTTTGATAAACTTCATTTTGCGTATTTATTTTAGTATTTAAGTTTTCATATTCTGCAGCCATTTCTCTTAATTCTTTAGAATAAAAACCAAATGGATCTTTATTTACTTTGTCAAACAATTCAGTCATTTCATCATTTGTTAATCCATACTTTTCAGCATTTTTTTCTATTAATACATTTTGGTCAAATATTAGATCATTAAGATATTTATAACTATCAGAAACATCTTTGTTTGCTTTCTTGATATTTTTAAGAGCATCATTATATCCTTCTTCTAAAATATTAAGTTTTGCAAGAGCTTTCTTTTGAAGTATTAAGTTATCAATTTCATCTTCTAATTCATCATATTTTTGAATTACTCCATCTACTACTTTAATTTCTATACCAAATGCTTCAGATAATATACCAGTAATAACTTCGGCTCTATCTTCATAGCCTTTTTTTACTTTTCCGTTTTTATCAACTATTGTATCTAATTCATCTTTAAGACCTTGATAGTAAGCCATTTCATCATCACTGTCGGTCATCATATCTTTTGCTTTTTTTACTGAATCAGTCCAATCATCTATTTTCTTTTGTGATTCTTCTCTTGCATTGTTTATTTTGATTTGTTCTTCGTCAAAAGCATCACCAATGCCTCCAATAGCAGTTATTAATGTACCAATACCACCAATAATTCCACCTATTAATGAGCCTATTGGTCCAAATATACTACCTATTTGTGCAGCACCAAACATAGTTGCTAATGATCCAGCTAAACCAGCAATTTGATTACCCCAATTAATACCATTATGTGCCATATCATCCATAGCAGCATTTAATGTTAAGACACCTGTTGTAGCTATTGCCATACCTTTTACTACAGTAGTCATTTTACCTCCTACTCCAGTTAGGAATTTACCCATAGCAGTATCAGTAGATATTAGTTTTCCTAATAGTTTTGAAACAGCACTAAATATTTTTCCAAATATAATCTCTAAACCTAAGCCAACAAATAATTTTCCTTTTCCACTTAGATTGCCAAACCATTTTGCTAGATTTTTTATCGTAGTTCCTAAACCTTGATATTTGAACTCAACTTCACCAGTTAATGGATTAATTACTTTTTTAAAACCAAGTATTTCCATCCATCTATCACGAATTTCAGTTGCCTTCATTCGTACTTTATCCATTAAGTTATCATAACCACTAATAGCATCTAATAAACGTTTATCAATGCCACCTGTAAGTCCACCAGAACCTACTCCACCACCACTACCTGTTTTACTAGGAGTAGTTAAGTTATTTATTTGGTCAAAACCTAATACTTGACGTTTTAATTCTTTTGCTGCCTTAGTAGCATTACCTGCACCTGTTCCTATATCTTCAAACGCATCATAAGTGTCTTCTAAACTTGCAATTCCTGTATTATAATCTCTTGACTCTATTCCAAAGATATTTGCTATCGCTTTAGCAATTTCCTTTAATACCATTAATATTGCATTAGCATAAGGTAATATATCAGCATACATTCCCATAAATAAGTTAGCCCATGCAACTTTAACTTCTACTAATTGTTGTTTAAATATTTTTAATTGGTTTGCAGGAGATTCTATAGTTTCAGCAAAATCACCCATAGCAGATTTAGCTTGATATAAAGTAGATATATAACGTAATATTTGCTTTTCTGCTTGGTTCATATCGTTAACAGTTCTATCAGTTATACCTAATGCTGCTAACGTAGGCTTCATACTTTGTTGTGTAACATCTATACCAAAAGACCTTAATGGCTTCGTTTGTCCAGCATATACACCTGCTCTTAATGCTTCAGCAGTTGCTTTTTCACTACGATTATATAAAGATGCTAAATCGTAAGTTAATTTAAGCATATTTTCAGACATTATAGCTGCTTTATCTTCACTTATGCCTTGGTTAGTTGCCATTGCTTGAAACAAACCTTGATAACGAAGTGTTTCAGTCATGTTAGTTCCAAATGCTTCATTTAATTTCTTTTGGAACTTCATAGACTCTCTTCCTAATGTAGAAAAAGTCTTTACTCCATCTTTTTCAATGTTTTTAAATATAACATTAAATAAGTTTAATTCCTCGGCTCTATTTACTGCACTATCAAAGAAATCCATTGCTTTTAAGCCAATTCTCTTTGCACCCATAACAGTAAATAATTTAGAAAAAGCACCTTGTAATTTACCAATTCTATTTAAGGTTTTATCTAAAACATTTAATGTTTGTTCACCAGTGGTTTTTAATTGTAGTTCTAAAGTTTGATTATTCATTATTGCTTTTCACCACTTTCTCCCTTTTCATTTGGTTGTGCTTTATTTTCATTTTTGCCCAAAATAGCCTGTACTTGTGAGATTCTATTCTTTATTTGTTTTTCTAGTTTCTCACTTTGGCTCATTTTTTCTCTTTGTTCATCTTCCTTAGTCAAATTGTAAGGTTTTTGAGCATAAGATATTTTCTTACCTTTTCCAAATGAATTAGCAAGTGCAACTGATACAGCTTCAAAGAAATATGCCCCTTGTAACCATAATTGAAAATTCATTGCCTCTTGTTCATTTTTTAATTTATTAAAGTAAGAAAAACGGTATGCCCAGAATAGGTCTGGGTTATCTTCCCAAAACTCCTTTACAGACATACCGTATGTAATTGCCATAGGCAATAAATCATAAAACCAATCTGTTAAGTTTTTATATTTCTTGCCTTCCTCTTCTATTGTTCGATTATCTCGAGATCCTCCTCCGTCTTCTCGGAGTTCGTACCTGCTAGGGCATCTATAAAAGCTGAATATTCTTCAAATGCGAATTTTACAACTTTATTTACCATTGCTTCACCTTTCTCTTCAGCATAACTGTCCATTAATTTAATTGCTAAATTAGGATTAACAGTATTGCTATAGTTTTTTATAAACAATGATTGCCATAGGATTTCTCTATATGTTATTGGTTTCTTATAAAACTCTTCTATATTGAATCCTACTGATTCTAGCCATTTAATTGAATCTCTATTATATTCAAGAATATATTCTTTATCCTTGATTTTTAATTTTAATTGACGCATCGTTTATTTCCCTTCCTTTCGATTACTATGCACTTGTATTAATTTTTGCAGTAACTTGTTGTGCTGTTAAATAAGTACCAGCAATACTTGGAGTTGTATGTAAAGTACATTCCATAGCTGCTCCAACAGATTCTTCATTAATCCAAGTTTGACATACACCTCTGTATTCAAATCCTGCTCCATCTGGGAACTTAATTAGAATATCTTTTGCAATATTATCACATACAGCTTGAACAGCAGCTAGTGCAGTTTGTGAATAGTTGTAAGTGAAATCCATATCTCCTGTATCTGGTCTGTCTGGTACATATACCTTAACTGGATCGCTTGAAGTTGTAATTTCTACATTACCACCAGCTTGTCCTGTTGCAGGCATACCCTTAACTGCTACTAATTTTGCAGCAGCATATTTTGTATCTGTTGTTGCTTTAACTCTTAGTTCAATACCTAAGTCTATCATTTATATCACCTCTCATATATTTTCCCTTTAGAAGTGCTTTTATCTTAACGTTGGATATATAACCAAGTTGTCATTTCCATATTTTGTATCTAAAACACCCGTTAATCTTATCATACCTCTATGAACATTATCATCCATATTATAAGCATCATGATTAACATTAATTGTGAAATGATAATTCTCTTTTATATAGTTAACTATTAATTTAATTAACTCATCACATATAGTTTTTTTAGATACTTTTTTACTTTCTGTTTGTCCTTCAACTGTTGTTTCTATTGTTTCATCAATAGCATATATATTAATTTCTATACCAAAATTATAGGTTTCTTCGCCATAACTAAGATTATTATATCTGTTTGTTACAGGTAATAAACAAATAGGAATTATAGGAAATATCTTACTATCTTGTGGAGTTTTCTTTACTACTTTAGCAGAATATACATTATTTGTTTCAATATACTCTTTTAAGTCAGGATAAATTATTTCTTCAAATACTTCTTCTACTAACATATTTACTCACTCCTTAGTACATATTTCCAACGTTCTTACATATTTCAACATCAACGTAATCACCTATTTCAGATTTTATGCTTTCAAATGCTTTGTAGAACATACGTCTACTTGGTAAACCTTTTGTCCAACCAAATGTACCATCTGTTTTAGGATATACCCAACCCTCTTCGCCATGTGCATTAACATCATATTGCCAACCTTCTTTTCTAGGGTGTGGATTTTGTTTACCTACAATACCAGTACCCATTTCATTAAAGATTATTACCCAATCATTTGTCCATACTCTGCCTATATTTTTATTTGCATCATATTCCCATTCTATTGCACCAACATGATTTAGAATATTATTGTCATAACAGTATTCTAATACTTTATTATACATAGCTTCGGTAGCATATTTAATTGCATCATTGACACCTTTTTTATAGTTATCTTTGAAATCTTGAATTTGTTTTTTTGCCCTTTCCAAACTCTCTAGTGACATAAGCATCGTTATCGTTTTTTTCATGTTTTTCTTCTTTCTTTTCTTCTACTAATGTAAAACCTGCTTTTAAGAAGTTTTCTTTATCTTCTTCTGTAAAAACAACTACACCATTATTGAATTTATACATAAAACACCTACTTTCCTATAATTTGTTGCATATAGATTACTATAACTGAATTACCTACTCTTGGTGGTAATAAAACATAATTGGCATTATCACCATTTTTGCTTTCACCTTCAGGAGTAGTATCATATAAATAAGCTACATCAAATTCCTTAAATAAACCCTCATATTTCCTATCAATTACCATTCTTTGAGTTATACTTGCCTTTTCACCAAACTCGGCTATTTCAGCAGCAGATTTAACTCCACGATAATTAAAACTATATTTTACTGGAGTATCATATATAACTACCTCATTGCCTTCATCATCTAAATTTACATCTAGTTTTGAAGCAATGTATAAGTCTTTATTCCATGTATCAGGATTTGCTCTTACTAATATCATCTTGGAACACCAGCCTTAGGAATTAGTTCATCTAATAAAGATTTAGAAATTAAACCACTTAAATAACTTACTGATATACCATTTTCACTATATGATTGTACGTTAGCACTATCTTTCTTGTTATAAAGTTCAATAGCACATCTTACCAACCACATATCCATTCTCCATGTAGTAGGTAATTCAGCAGTATCATCAAATGGATAAAGTGTATATAAAGCAATACATTTAGCATTATCCAACATTAGTCCAAATAGACTATCTTGGCTTGTGTCATCAGAATTACCTAATATAGTTAATCTCATTTTAACTAACTTTTCGTCAGGAACATCATTTTGTTGTTCTTCAGTAGTGTTAGTTGTTTCGTCTTCTGAAACATCGATTATTTCTTCATCATTCATATTTACACTTCCTTATCTCCATTATTGTTACAATTCCTTTTTGATACAATTCTCTAGCACGTTGACAGTCTAAATATCGTATTGTGCCAGATGGATAGTATTTATTATTTTCTTTAACATCATTGTAAGCAACTAAAGTTCTTACTTTAAAGTTTTTTTCCATAACTCTACTACCCCCTTCTGCTCATAATTAACATTTTTAGGAATTTTGTTTACTATTTTGTCTATATCTTTTTTAGTTAGTTTCATATCAAAAGGAAGTATATAACCGTTTACCCCATCTTTCAAATCTTGTAAAGCATTAGGAAATGGTGTACATAAGGTTGGTACATGACTTTGCCATGCTTCATACATTGTCAAACAAAATGACTCAGTATCAGATAATTGCACAACATAATCATAGCCACCCATTATTCTTTGTCCTTCTCGTATTGGATCATGAAGTATCATATTCTTATAGCTTACATAACCTAGTGGATTTGTACCATATATGTCAAATACATAAGTATAGCCATATTTTTCAAGCAAATCACAAAGCATACACATACGTTTATAGCCTTTTTCTTCAGTTAATCTAGTAAAGGCAACAAGTTTTATTTGTACCTTTTCATTATCAAGTATATTAGGAATAACTATACTATCATGACCAAACTCTCTAATAAAAGATTGTCTAGCACATTCACTTACAGATATATATTTCGTATTAGGATCTCTTTCTCGATATTTGTAATCCCAAAATTTCTTCATCTCTGTCCAGTCTGAATGTATCATTTGATATAGCTCTTTGTATCTTATTTGTTGAAAATATTCATCATCAACTAAGACACTTGTAATTATACAAATATCACATTCTATTGGAGAAGTAAGTTCAATAACTACATCAACGTATTTACTGAGCATTAAGGCATTTTCAAAACTAATATCTCGACACACAAGCGTCATATCGTATTCATCACCGAAATTCTTACAAAAGTTTCGTAAAAACGTTTCAACTCCACCTATTTCATTATAGTAATGTTGTAATAATACTATTTTTTTCTTAGCCATTTTACTTCTCCCTTTAAATATGATTTATATATTAAGCACTAACTGTCTTAACTTTAATTCCTTCTGGTTTAGTGAATGTAGTACTTAAACCAGTAATCTTTCCGTGGAACCATTCTGGTCCATGGTCAAGACCGATTTGTCCAAAGATTTGATATTTATAACTTGCACCATCTTTAGCAAGTTCTTCTCTAAAGAAGTTACCTTTGCCCGGTACAGGTTGTTCTACTGGACCACAAACTGCTGGATTATATATTAATGCAACACCATCTGGTAAGAATGCACCTAAACCAACACGAATAGTTGTTCCAATAGGTAAAATTATATCTCTTACTTGAATACCATAAGCATTCATATAAGGATCACCTACTGGCATACCCATTTCAACTGCATTACCATGTAATTGTAGTAAGTTAACTCCATTTACTAATAATTGTAAATTAGAAATATCACCACCAGCATTAGCAATGCCAGTTACTACTTCGTTTACTAACCATAAATCTAGTGCAGCACCTGCAGCAGCTTTTACGTTAGTAGTAATAGCAGCTAACATACCACGAGTTTTATTAACTTGTGAATCACTAGCAGCTTTATTATAAGTTCCTTGAATAAATGTTTTTTCAATAGAACGTTTGATTTTTTCCATTTTTCTTGCAGTTTGGAAATCTAATTCGTTAGTAGGATTTTCAACTTGTCCTGCAATGTTTACTCCACCTAAAGTAGCCATATTAGATTCTTTAGCATAACTTACAGCAACAGTTTCATGGAAAATTTGAGTTACATTGCTCATTTGAGTTCTAGTAACATAAGTTGCTGTTGGAGCAGTTAATGAAGCAGTTTCACTAATATTAGGAATTGCTCCTTCTTCACTTGTATAATATTGTCCACAAACAAATTCTACAGAGTTTGTGTATTTTACTCTTCCTGAAATTGAATTTAGGAATGGAGTACTTGTATCAGCCTTGTTATATAACAAACCTGAATAGTTTGGAACTAAGAATGATTGTACAGTTCCTGTGTTCATTTTTATCACCTCTCAAAATTATTTTTTCCCTTTGAAAAGTGCTATT
>Ga0310786_10000872_pt1 | contig 47963 bp, 58 predicted proteins | sample AusTroGonzalo_MG_FD_203881 | JGI IMG/M metagenome (GOLD analysis project Ga0310786, IMG submission 203881) | Bovine rumen microbial communities from tropical cattle in Woodstock, Queensland, Australia - Gonzalo_03 (v2) (version 2) | ecosystem: Host-associated > Mammals > Digestive system >...
GGCGTCTCGTCAGGATGAAAACCGCCATGGCGAAATCTCATAGGCTGATATTTCTGTTTCATTTCGTCGACAACGCGAAACAGGACTTTGCATATATAAAGCCTGACGAATACGACGACATACTCGCTCCGCTGATCGTCAAGCGCGACGTTTACATATGCACCGCCGACGAGGCCATGCATAAAGAATTTCCAAATACGGTATACACCGCGCCGAAAGTCGCACAAGAAACCGCCGCTTAGAAAGTCTCGTCTATAATAAACGCCAAGTCGAAGCCTGTTAACAAGCTGATATTCCAGGTCTGGACCGGCTCCAACTAGCTGACTGACAACAGGCGCAAATGCCTCGAGAGCAACGTAAACCTGACGGCTAGAACACTGCTGGTTACGCCGCAGAACATAGATAAATTCGTCAGCCCCTTGTATCCGATACACGAAGGATACAAATGGCTGTCGTGCAATCATAAGTCCGACTATCTGCGGTGCTATTTCCTCTATCTGTACGGAGGAGGCTACGCCGACATAAAAATGTACACCAAAGACAATAACTGGGGACGCTGCTTCGATTTAATGGATTCAAACGACAAGATATAGATAATGGGCCAGCGCGAAACGGACAGATGCACTATTAAATATTTCGCGCATGGATGTACATATGAAGAAGGATGCGCGCGCTGTATTGTAAACTGCTTTTTTATAGCCCGGGCCGGCTCCTAGTTCATGGGCGAATGGTTTGACCAGGTAAAAATTTTAATGGACGAAAAATACGAATAGCTGGAAAAAAACCCGGCTACCGACGTATTCGGAAGAAATCGCGGATATCCCATAGAATGGGCGGGAGTCTGCGGAAAAATACAGACAGGATTAGACTGCAAATTTTTCGAATAGGATCCGGAATCGGTAAGTCAGAAGCTTATATCGGGATGGGATACTAAAGTCTAGTACAGGTGACGCGAAATGAACATTGAAAACATAGACGACGTCTTCAAAAACAGCTACGTGCTAAGCATAGACGACCGCAGGTATTACATGCTATGTAATAGGCTTCTGCGCCAGCATATATACGCCACGCCTAGAAAAATGCGCGGATGCTCTATAAAAAATTCGTCTTCGGTTTGGGGGCGAATGCTTAATGAAATAAATCATAAAATCCTGCCGAAAATCATCAGCGCCATGGTGGGTCATTTTACTATCGTTCAAGCCGCAAAGGCGTTGAATCTGCCTTATGTCCTGGTATTCGAAGACGACGCGGTGCCGGTCGACGGCATGGCGCAGAAGCTTGCGGAGCGGCTGGCCGCCGCCCCGGAAGACGCGAACATACTATATCTTGGATGGGTTAGGTACTATCCAGGGAATATAGACAAAAAATATACGGTTAACCCGTATTGGCGTAAACTGTCAGGCAATCCGGGCAATTTCAGCGGAGCGCAGGCGTATATCGTCTTCAACAAAGCGTACGACAAATGGATAGACGCGTTCAACACTCGGGAGTTCGTAACGGACAGAACGCAGTTCTTCGTCGATAATTCGTATATCAGCGACATAAACCTGTTTGCATAGTATTCCGTCCCCGGCGTAATAAAAGATTATAATTCGCCGGACGACGTCAAGACTCTCAGCGTCAAATACCCTATGCCGGACGCATGCAAATATTTTATAAAAATTCTAATTCCGGCGTATAATGCTGAAAAATACCTGCATAGAACAATGCAGGCAATATTAGCACAGTCGTTTAAGAACTTTGCCGTTGTCATATGCGACGACAGAAGCGAAGACGGCACATATGGAATAGCTTGTCAATACGCGTCGGAAAACGAAAACGTCTTCGTATGTCAAAGCAAGTACGGAAAAAACGCGTCGGCGGCTAGGAATACAGCTTTAGATTTCGGCATAGACGCGGAGTATACGTGGTTTGTTGACGCCGACGATTTCATATACGGCTCCGACGCCTTGCAGATCATATACGATAAAATAAACGGAAAAGACCTGGACGCTGTTTTAGTAAATGGAAACATGTATAATAACGACTGGGCTTCGGCTACAAAATACAACAGCGTCTGCTTTAAAATCGTTAAGACGACTAAAGTCGCGCGATTCAATGAATAGCTGGATATAGGCCACGAAGACGTACTGCATAATGCGCAGCAAATGAACGCTTTAGACGTCGACAAGATAGATTATATAAGTAAAAAACTATACCAGATATCAGGAGGGCATCATTTTAGCCCGTTGCCCGACAGATATAAACATATAATTCTGAATGGACTGCAGAACATCGACGTAAAGAATGAAATAGCCCGGAAGATAGTGCAATCCAGGACGCAGTAGATAAAGAAAGAATTGGGAATCAGCTGACTTCGTCTTTGGCCGTCACTTATATAGTCATAATCATTTCCGCTGCAGCCTGCGTCATTTAAACGCATTTTTGAAACGCCGTTTTATGTCGTTGTATTGCGCGTCTGTATAGTCATCGCTTGGCCATTTTTCATGCCATTTAGACGACGGTATGGCGTGATAGTAATAAATATTCAAAGATGATATATACATGCAGTGCTCTTCTAACGCCAAGCTGTACAAAAACAGCAAGTCTTCTCCGCATAGCATTTTTTCATCGAACATAAGGCCTAATTCTTCTATCCTGCGTTTGCGGAGCATCCATGTAGTTATAGATACACCGCGATTTGCCGTGCACGCGTCGTATAAAATACGTTTATCCGACACTACGACATCATGCATTCCTAAATGCTATGCGTCGTATTTATTGAAGAAATCGTCTCTGAACCCCTTGAATATGTTCACATCAGGATGAAGCCGCGCTGCTTCATATAGTTTTTTGACGTTCTCTGAACAGATTTTGTCGTCATGGTCTAGAAATAGAACGAATTCCCCAGACGCGTTTTCAAGGCATTTGTTTCTAGCCCGGCTTATTCCTTTTACCGGGTCTTCTACCAGCTTGATGTTCCAGTTTGAATGGCCGGCTTTAAATTCTAAAATATTATTATATGTATTATCGGTGCTGCCGTTTACGACAATTACTAATTCAACATCCGGAATCGCGTCGTGCAGTTCGGTTATGTTTTCAAAATAATTGCTAATATTATCGCCGGCGTTGTATATAGGAGTGAGAATAGAAAGCCCGAATTTTTTCTAGTGCGTTTCCGGCATTTTAACGCATGTTTTAGCTAGCTGACGTTCAGTATGCTGCTAATTTTTTCTCAGCTGTTCGTCTATTTTACTTATATAAGCCTAGACGTTTTTGAAGTCGGCGTATCCAGCGGGGCAGTCGCTATAGCAGTGTCTATTGTCGATATAGACGGCGTCATCCATTTTTTTGACCGTGACATTACGGGCGGTGTCGGTATACTGCAGACTGTTGAATTGTATGAATATTGATTTATTCAGCGTATACGCGCCTGGCATGCCCGCTGAAACCATGAGATCGGCCGGGCGGAAGTTTTCGAGAATGCCCTTTATGTAGTCGTCGTAAAAGCTTTCGAACAGTATGTACGTATGCGACCCGTACGTAACATTCTCATACGGAATCAGCCGCAGCTTTGCGTCAGGCCCGTCTACGCGGCCGTTGAATCCGCATTTGACGAACTTGACAGGTTTATCCGCAGCTTTCAGTTTATCTATATAGTCTAACGTAGCTCTGCACATATTCGATACTTCAAGCATTGGCCATGCGTCGTCTTCGAATATCATGACGTACGGCCAGTTATTGGCCTTGGCGTAGTATACGGCCAGCATATGCGATAGCGTGCAGCATTTTTTAAGCTTTTTGTATTCTACGTCCTTCCATAGCGTCCTGATGTTGAAGCTATACTCCTTCTGCATCTCCGCAAGCAGGGGCCCATATGATTCCTGGTCTAATATGCACTCGGGCGTCATGGCCCTGAATGTCATGGGCTAAGGGAGGCCGGTGTACATAAACGCCGCATTTTGAAGAAACCTGCGCTTTTTGTTGCACGATATGGACAGGGCATATCTGAACATATCATGAATTTCATCGCACTGTTCTGGCCATAGCAGTTTTTTAAGCTATCCGATGTTAACGGCCTAATTGACGTCATTGATCGAAATAAAGTCCTGTCCGAAGAAATTCTCGGCGTTAAGCGTCAATGCGCTTCGTATTTCCCTGTCGTGCGTCTGCCCGGTCAGGAGCATGTAGTTGCAGAACATATAGTTGGATACCGATTTTTCGGACCGGAACGGCGTCAGGCTTTCCCTTATCTGGTCCGGTATCCTGCACCATAGCTTCTTGCAGACAGACTTCAGCATTGGCTTCGGATGATGGCATGGTACAAGCGCGGTTTTCCTATTACGGTAAAATGTCGCTCCCGCCGCGCGCATGGCGAGCTGGAACGACTTCTTGTATATCGGATATAGGACGCCCAGGCTGTTCTTATCCTTCTTCAGCTGTTTGAAATGGTAGTTGTTTATAGGCAGGCCATCCAGTTCGAAAAACGCCGACTTGCTTACGTTATGAAGAACGAACGAATCGTCGTTAAGATATATAAAATGTTCCGCAAGTCCTGAAATCTTATGCAAAAACATTTCGATCGTACAGGAATTAAACGTCGGCAGGTATTCCTCCGGGATGATCTAGCTATGCAGTACGACCTGGACGCCGTATTCTTTCGCGTATTCCGGCACCTATTCCAAATTCGATACAACCAAAAACGTCTTTCGAACCCATGGCATAAAATTCTTTACGCTGAACAGCGCCAGCTCTAAAAGATCATTGGACTAAAACCTATCGGTACCGTATGAATTCTAATACTGAGGAAGCTATCCGATTTTCAACAATTTTGCTTTGGTATCGTTGAATTTCTTCTGCCATACTGGATCCGACATGTCCACATATGTTATTACGACGTCTACGTTAAAATCCGCTTTTACCATAATTATAATTTACTTGTACAAAATACTTGCCGAATCAAGTCCGGTTCTATCTGAATTTTTATTATTTACTCCGGCGGCTGGATCGGTTCAATCCTGTCGCGACGGCATTACAAACTCGCGTTCCGGCGCGAGAAATCGCGGATCCGGCCATTTCATAATGGTAGATTTCAGCCTGGCCTCCTCCAGCGACGAGCAGAACGGGGCCGGCGCCTCGCGGAGCCTGCATTTAAGACATGTCCATTTCCCGTCGCGCAGTTCGTACACGGCCGCGCTCAGAAACTTTATGCTAAACCCGTTCAGGAACGTCTTGTTGTCGGCATTCTGCTTCTGCATGAACTCCTTGGTCCACAGCCTGAAGCCGTCCGGGTTTTCGCCTACGCTCCAGAATCCGTGGTCCTGAAGCACCCATACGTCAGGCAGCGAAAGGCCGGGCGAGTTCGTCTTCAGCAGGAATAGCATCATAGTTCGTCTATATACTGGTCGCGCGCTCTGCCGATAAGCTGCTTCAGGATTTCCGCATTGTCGGCAAACTCCTTCGCAGTCTATTATTTTAGCCATGTCGTTCACGCTTTCTTTAAATTATGCAAAACCGTCAGAAATCGTCTTCTGGAACAGATGAACTCCCGACAGGCTCTTTAACCATCATATCGAAAAGCGGCGCGAGATCCAGACATAGTTTCGCTACGATATCGTCGTAATCGACCATATCCCAATACCTGCCCGTCTTCACCACTTTTTCAAACTTGTCGGCGTCGGAATCGTAGTGGAACATCGTCGATTCAAGACATAGTTGCTGGTTGAACCCGTTTTCCCACCATCCCGGCGAACAGTTCTCCATCCGTATCCGCGCCGGTTTTACGTCGCCGAGATCTTTTCCTATGTTCCTGAGTATCCTGTACCACGTCTCGTACATACGATCCGAATTCGCGCATTTGAAATACGCCGTGAAAAACTCAGATAAGTCGACGCGTAGAACGTATGATTCGCCTCGCTCGGATGTATATCTGGGATTAGGCCTCCACCGGCGCAGCACAGCCCAGCTGCGCCCGGCGGCGACGCCTTCTTTCATCAGTTTCTCGTGTACGCCCCATTTTTTCGAGTCATACCACATGCGTTTGTATCTGTATTTTCCAATAGCCATAATTTATATGCGGGAATATTCGTTAAATACGGGTTCATCCATGCTGGAATCTGTTTTCAATAGTGCTTTCTACATTGCGCCATATGCGAAATCTGCAATAGCTTACCTGCGTCTTCCGTTGTTCATCTTCGAACTGCCCCTGAACTCCGGATGCTTTTTCCGCCATGCTATGAATTTCGTCACGGCGGGCGCGGCGAGAAGTTTTTCCTTCGTCGAATATAGGTTTCTAAGCGTAGTCTCGTCGTACGCCGCATGTATCGCGTCGTGGCACGGGCGGCATATCATTATCACGTTCGCCGGATCGTCCTTCAGGTCTTTATATCCGTTCTTGACCCTCGCCTGGGGGACTAGATGGTGCTTCGTCAGCTCCGCCTCGCACCCGCACGTCTCGCATTTTCCGGTCATGCCGGTTTCTCCTTGATTTTCTTCAGGTTCTTCAGGAACTTCTTCCGCCGCCCTACCCGGTTGACTTCGTACAGGCAGTCCCAGCATTCCTCTATCGAGTCCTCGTCGATGCCGAGCCGTATGTCATCGCGGCTGATGAATCCCTCGCCGTCGATCGTAGTTCCGGCCTTGGCGTACGCGATTACCTTCTCGCGGTCTACAACTGCCGTCCGGAACACCACGTACTTCGTCTTACCTTTGCCGCACGTGAATACGTCTCCTGGCTGGAGCTTCGCGAGTATGTCGCCGGGCAGGCCGTAGTAGCAGTCTACGACATTGGCCCGCGTCAGCTCCGGGAAATGCACGGCGGTGGCTATCGCGTAGTTGGCGGCGGAAAGCTTTGACTTTTTGGCGCCGGCCGGGGTCGTGCGGCACCCGGACGCTATCCAGTCGATGAATGACTGGTTGACCGTCGTAGGCAGCTTGTACTTCTCTATCGCGTCCTGCAGCTTCCAGTCCACGTTGTTGTTGTACGAATACGTGTTGTCCCAGTCGCGCGGTTGCGACATGAAGTCTGCCTTCGTCAGCTTCGCCGTGCCCTTCTTCGTCCAGTCGCGGCCGTCCAGCTGCTCCAGCACGCGGAACGCGGTGTTGCCTTTCCTGACAGGCCTGCCTATATACGCGAGCAGCGCGTCTTTTGCCTGCTCTATGCAGATAGATTCGGCCCTCCTATAGTCGTGCAGACGGGCTTCGTCCCTGCATAACGTCAGTAAATTGCTGTTCCACGCCTGCAGCATGCAATAGCCGTCCTTACCGCTGCACATATGGCCGGCGACATAGTCGTGCACGTAGTAGGAGTCCCGCGTTTTGCGGGCGGGCGGCTCTTCGACCACCTTAACCTCTGTCCGGAATGTCTCCTCATTGAACACCTCCATGCGGAATTTTCTCGCCGGCGGCATTTCGCCTTTCTTGACTTCGACCCACGGCATCGGTATCTCGACGTCCCTCGCGACGAGGCACTTGAATATCATGAGCACGTCTTTATGCGGGATCTCCAGCCCATACATGTGGCGTATGCGTTCCGCCGCGGCCTCCTGCACCCGTTTCGGGAGGTTCGGCCACTTGAACGCGAACAGCTCGTCATTTGCGCGGAGCTCCGGCTTCTCGCGCTCGCAGTTCTTCGGATTACCGGTTTTCCTGTCATAGAGGCCGCCGTCATAAACGAAATTGTCGTCTTTCAGGCAGTCGAAATTTATGTTCTTCATGCCTAGGCCCTTACCTGTAGTATCCGTTGTAAGACTTTCCCGCTCTGCTTGTTTTAAGCGCCGCGTCCAGGTCAAGTCCATCGCGCAGTCTGAAGCTTTCGCAGAACCGTCCTTTGTCCGAGAATACGTAGTGGTGAGCCTTGAACGTGCAGACATCGAGGTCTTCGCGCCCCTCCCACTTGCCTTCTTTGCCGCGGTGCGCGAGACACTTGCCGTCCTGGTAGTGCTGGCACATGCCGGCTGTCGCCAGGAAGTTTCCGAGCGGCCTGCCCTCGACGTGCATGCCGCATTTCCGGCACGACTTCTTGCCGTCGAACCCTTCGCACCTTCTGCCCGTCGCCCCACATACGCCGTGATCCGCGTTGTCGGGGGACGTATCGCACCACAGTTTGCAGTGCTCTGACGCCCTGTATTCGTCTGATTCCTTCAGCGTCGCGAGCAGGCCGCTGAGGTTCATGCCCTTCTTGAAGTCGTATATATGGTCGGCGATTCTGGAAAACAGCTCCGGATGCGCGTCCGCGAAATCGCCATGGCATTTGCGGGACTTTTCTGAACTGCATCCGCGCTTGCAGCCGTTGCACGGGCCGCCTTTTTCGTACATCGCATGGCGGACCGCATCATACCGTTCGCCCGCCAGATCCGTCAGTATTTTTTCAACGATGTCCAGCGCATATGCCGTGCACGACAGCGCGCTGACGGAGTTCTTCTCCGCTTCGAGGCGTAGACGGTCGCAGCAGCTTCCGTATCTGCTATAGCCGCAGCTCAGCCTGCGGACATAGTTTTCATACGAATCTCTGTACAGGGACGCGAGCTCGGTTTCGTCAAACGCCAGGCACCCGTCAGGACATTTGAACTTCAGCACGTCGTTTATCTCGAGCTTTTCGGTGTCCGGCGCTTCGACGACGAGAGGCTTTCTGCATATGGGGCATGACATCCGGTCGGGGTGTTTGCTTTTGAGGTGGTCTATTACGGCCAGTTTGATTGCGAACGCCTTATCCTTCGCGTCAGTCCACGCCTTCATGGTGACCTGGCCGAACGTCTGCCCGCCTACGACCGCGAACGGCTCAGTCACCCACCGCTCGAGGTCGCCGCGCTTCTTCCACTCTGCGGCAAGCGCATTCTTCGCGGCAGCGGCGAATCTGGAGGACATCGCGGCGACCTTCGCCGGCACGCCGTCTACGTTCTCGACGAACAGCCGACCGTCTTTCTCTTTCGCGCTGCATAGCTTGACGCACTCCGGACACATCAGCGTCCTGCACGCCGTATATCCGCCGAATCTTCCGATTTCGGCTTCTGATAATTGCTTTTCTTCTCCGCAGAGGCAGCATTTGCCGGTTTTGGTGAAATCTATTCCGTTTCTGTTCATGTCTTGATTATATCACGTTTTTTTAGAAAAAACCTAGAATAATCCGAAAAATAAAAAATTAGAAATCTTTCGCTGGATATATATGGAAGCGTATGGCCGCGTACCTGTACCCGTTTTTTAATCCTCATCTAAGGCATGAGATGGTGCTTCGTCAGCTCCGCACGTACGCCGCACATTTCGCATATGTTTTCGTTCACGGCGCGGCCTCCAGCTTTATTTTTAACGGTTTGACCAACGCCATGCGCATCAGCAACGGCGCCGCCGCGTCCAGAAAGTTTTTGGCTATTTCGGCGAAGTCGTCTTTCGAGGAGGACATGTCGATTTTCGTCTCCATGTAAAAGTCTTCAGCCTTGTCGCAGTCGCCTTCCCATACTTTCATTTCGGTCGTATTGAACTTGGGATAATACGGAACGCCGGTAGGCGATTTTATGGAAGCTTCCTCTTTAAGCAGACCACGCCAGTCCGATACTAGAAGCGCGGCATATGAAAGCGAGCCTATGTCGGTACACCGGATTCTCAGAATCCTACTGGTCTTGCCGCTGTTATAATTGAAACAGTCGACGACAGCCCAAGGCCTTTCGCCGATCATGCCTTCCGCGACAAGCGTTTCCAATTCGTTCGTCGCGAAATTTATGCCGCGTATACGGTGTTTCATCGCCGTCAGCAGGTATGGCAGTCGTGCCAAACGCGCATGTAGACATCATTCTCTTCGTCGACAACCTTCAGGATCTCGGAAATGCTACATGTGAAATAATGCGTCTTTTTCGTAGATTTCCTGACAACGACGCCTTTTTCGACGACATATTCCCAGTCAGGAATCTCCATCGCGGTCGAACCGCTCTTTTCATTCTTCTCTCCGGTTATCCCGTTTTGCGCGAGTATCTTGTCCTTCAGCGCGTCGAAGTCCAAAATCATCTCTTCGTCGCATTCTGCGAATTCCGTAATCTCGCCGGAATCGAAGATCTCGCTATGGTCTTTAATGATTTTATATAAGACGCGATACCGGCTTTGGCGCCGCCATTCATTCGTGCACAGCTTCAGCTTCTTCCCAGCCTTATCATATTCCAACATCGTCAGCCCAAAGTCGCCGTCCTCAACATGCACGGCCAGCTCCGTGTCCGGCTTGACCTTGGCATTCTTAATCTGTTCTCTGAATTCCTTCAGCGTCATTGGCATTTTTCTCCTTCTTCGATGAATTTCTCAGCTTCGGCCTTTATCCACGACAGCGGGACCGGCCTGTACCCGTGCCGTTCGACGCAGACGCAGCATGAGCTTCCGCATATGGTCCTGTATGTCCTGCAGTCGTGCACGTGCCCGTAGATGTTGAAGAACGGCTCCTTGACGAATTCGAGCGGCGCATGCGAAAGCACAACGAAGTCCCTGATCAGCACACTTCTATCGTAGACCCTGTTGAAGCCGGCGTCATAGTAGAACTTTACAGAATGATGGTCGTGGTTGCCGAGCACTATGTTGATCTTACCGTTCAGTCTGGATACGAACTCGGGAATCATCTTCTTCTGGTCCGGCCCGAGGCAGAAGTCGCCGAGGAACCATGTGGTCGCGTCCGGCGGCACGGTCTCATTGAAGTTCTTGACAAGGTCCTCGTTCATCCTGGCCACGTCTTCATCGGTCACGATGAGGGCGCCGTCTTCGCCGACGCCAGAGTTCCATGGCCGTCCGCAGTATTTTATGATGTTCTTGTGGTTGAAGTGGAAGTCCGAGCAGAAGAACACGTCGTCCTCCGACGCGCTCTTGAAGCCGGACAGGATCCACTTCACGGCCTTGACAGCCGCGTCTTCGTCCGCCGCGTCCACTACATTATTGGATATGAAGTCCTTGAAATACAGCTCAGGCCGGTCGGTGACGATGGCGTAACCGCGGAGCCACCCCTCTGCACGGGCCGCATCGATCGCCGCCTTGAATTCGGACAGCGGGTCTTCAGACACGGGGGTGCGCACGGCCATGAAATCGTCGGCCAGTCCGAAAACGGCCGGCATAGGACGCCGCGAATCTACTAGTATAAGATTTCTACATTTCATATAAGGATTATGCCTCGCACATATAGTCGCCGAATCGGCGGTAAAAGGAATCCCGCATCAGGTCGACTTCGACGTATTCGTTGACTTCGACGGGCCTGCAGGCCGGCAGCTTGCATCCGTCGGAGACAAACTTGAATACGGCGGCGCGCATAGCCCTGACGTCATAACTCTTCGCCACTATGCGCGAATCGCCCATCTCGTCGGGCGCGTAGAGCGTAAAGTGCAAGCCGCCGACTACACCGAGAGACGACCTGCCATACAGCTTCGATTCGTCGTCTCCGCCTACGAACGGCAGCTCGAATGAGAACTGGTTCCCCGTCCGGGAATCCTCGAACGTGGCGATTACCCCTCCGCTCGTCATTCTTGAGCCGGCCAGGCCTATGCAGTCCACGGCTTGAAACGCCGGCGACTCGTCGTCGAAAAATAGGTACCGCACGAATGCGGCGAGCTTCCTAGCCTTGGCCGATCCGAAGCCCGACTTTTCAAAGGCAGTGACGGCCTTGGACGCCTTTTCGGCGTTCCAGCCGCCGTACTCCGTGAAGTATTTCTGCAGCGCGTCGCACAGGCTCTGCCTGCAGTGCGCCTCGGCCCAGACGGCCTCGACCCGCGCCGCCTTCGCCTTGCGCAGCTCCAACACGGCCGCCGCTATCCCGGCCAGGCTTTCCGCGCTCTCCGATACCATCTTGTCCAGGATTTTGTTGCCTGGCGTCGGCCGTCCCGTGAATGGCGCAAACTCTTCCAGCAAGTCTACGTCCAGCGTGTCTGTCCACGTATTCATCATTCCCGTCCCTCTGTCTCCGGCGCCAGGTCCACGTCTGTCTTGGCCCATGAATGCGACTGCGTCCGTCCAGACCTGTCGAACAGGACATACTGGAACCCCAGCGGGATGAACTCGCCGGCTATGACATCGACCGCGCCGCGCCTGGGCGCGTCGCAGAAACAGCACCCTCCGGACAGAGTCCGCAGCAGATCATCTATGACGTGTCTGTCGAAAGACGGCTCGGGCAGCTGGTCCAGCTTCGTCGTCATGCTCCCCTCGCAGACAACCTGCCTGACCACCGCGGCCGGGTCGAAGTTCCCGTCGTCGACCTCCGTCGAAACGGTCTTCTTCGAACGCCGGCCTTTCCAGTCCAGGCTTTCTCTCGTCGCCTTCACCCTCATGTCGCCTCCTCCGTTGGAAACAGCTGGACGGGGTCCGGCCACCCCGCGGCCGCCGACGCCAGCGCGGCCGTCTCCCTGCAGAAGAGCCGGGGCGGCGGCGCGCTGTCCGCCTTCAGGCTTCCTGCCGCCATGAACGTCGTCGCCTTGCCGTCATCCACCATGTACACGTCACACGCCTCCGCGCAGACCCTGCGCACACATTCCTCGTAGGACAGACGACAGTTGTCACGTCCAAGCGCCGCCGCCGCGACAACCGGGCATGGCCCGTACGCCGTCACTGTCCCTTCCATAGCGAGGACATACGTTATCGCGCCATCGCAGAAGCTGGGCCTGAGCTCGAACAGATATCCGTCATGCATGGACAGGTCCAGGTTCTCCGGCCTCATCACGCGCCGCCTTTCAGGATGCCGGCCATTTTCTCGGCCGTCAGCGAATAGACCCATGCGCGTCCGGACGCGCATTTCCCGTCGAGCATCTTGAACAGGCAGCCGGACAGGTCCCTGGCATTGGCCATTATCCAGGCAGCCTGCTCCTTCCTTGTCCCGAGGCCCAACACGGACAGCTCCGTGAACGCGGCGTCTATGCGGTCCGCATACTCGTCTAGCGTCAGGCGCATCTTGTCGAAGTCCTCGATGTACTCCGGGAAGTAGGTCATAAACTCGTCGGTCTGATTCTCGAGGATGAGCTCGGCCGCGCGGCGGTGGGAAAGCGTCCCGTCGTCGGACCGCATGTAGTGCGCGCTGACATACAGCGGGCTTTTGACCTTAACGCGATTGAACGACTCGTCACATACGACGTATCCCTCGTGGTCTAACGTCAGGTCCTTGGCCGCCGCGATGCAGTCTTCCAGCGACGCGAGCTGGAACACCTTGGGTGTCCTGAACGTCCCGGACAGCGGGTGATCCGCGAAATGCGTCTCCAATCCGGTGACATTGTCCCTGCATCCGAGAAAGTTCAGCCTGGTCTCCGTCTGCGGCACGACGATCTTGTTGTACGGCGAAGTAAGTTCGAACATGTACGTATAACATGGAACCAACATGCTGGACATCCATGCCAGCGGGTCAACGCCCTCTACGCCGTTACGCGCCATTTCAAGGCGCAGCGCCTCGACTATCAATTCTCCGAAAGTGGAGAACGGACAGCCGATCTGCTCCTGCAGATCCGTTTTGAACGCGTCTATAGATCCGTTGGTCGACACAAGCAGGCTCCCGTCGGGAAACTTGACGAATTTGGTCAAAGATCCGTCCAGCTTTTCGGCAACGCGAGCCGTCTTCCAGTCGATATCGGGACAGTAGCTCTCGCCGTAATTCCCGAATTTGTCGAACGCATGCGATACGACCTCGAACGTGTCTTCGTCCAGAATAAGCCCGCGGCATTCACGGACAAGCGGATCGTTGAAATCCGAATCGAACTGGCTGTATTTGAACATGACCAGCCTGCGGCCGAACATCTCGTCGCGCGAAACTTTAATATGATACGGCGCGTCGGCCAGACGGGTTTCCCAATCTGTTCCGTGTTTCAAAATAAAATCGACCAGCTTAAGCTTTTTCATATGATGATTATACCGTCAATAGCATATGATTTTTTAGAAAATATAGACTACGCCGTTAATGTCTGCCCGCGCCTGCGTCAGATCCTTCTGCTGAAATCCCGTTCGGCTTCCGGAATGAAAAGCATTGCGATCTGCTGGGAGACGCGTTTTCCGTTTTCAAAATGCAGTACGGGAACGACCGGGCTGAGCATACTGTACAGGCCCTGCCACGTCGTTTCGAGCACGTCGTGTCTGACATTCTGCCGCTGGCTGTTCATCTGCCGCGTTAGATTTACGACGCGCCAGGATATCGGATCCCCCTGCGTACCATATACGTTTATGCTTATGCGCGTCCAGCATTCAGCGTAGTTTGAAAGACAGCAGTTTTTTCCGGCCTTGACAACCGTATAGAAACACCTGTCTATTGGAAATACGGAATATTCTGGCAGGTTCTTTCCGAGTCCCATGCCATGGTAAAACGTTTTGGCAGCAACCGGTTCCCAGCCGTATTCGTCGCTGAACCGAATGAAATCTATGCGTTGAAAAGCCGGGCTTACAGACATCGCGGCGTCTATAGATTCAAGAGTCGGCGGAAGACTCGAGCCGAAACCCGGAAAGTAAAATCCGTCCGGAAGCGGGACTTCGCGCTCGAACATGCCCGACACGTCGCGTCTGGCCTTCCACGGCCAAACGGCATCGTATTTGGCCGGGAAAAACACCATGCTGTTCAAAGACGTCTTGAAATTGCAGTAATATCTAGACGGCCAGCTCTTTTCTTCTTCGATGCTGTTTTCTACATCGTATTTCCCATTGTAAAACGCCTTCATATGGCATTCGCCGGAATACGTATCGTGCATTCCCGCGTATATCCAGTCGCCGCGCATCGACTTTACCGCATGATACGCCTTTCCTACGGCAAGTTCATTCTTCTTCAGGCTCGGCTGGTGTGAACGTTCGCGCGACTCGAATTCTTCTCTGCATTTCAGGGCGTCGTCGAACTCCGGCGTTCCCTCTTTGAGGAGGACTATTTTCTTCTCCGACGTCGTCCACGCATAGGCGTATTTTCCCAAAAGCTTGCCGTTCGACATGTCGGCCTCGGACAGAAGCTTCGTGAAGTCGGCCAGATCGTATCCGATTTTGAAGCCGCGCGGATCCTGCAGTACGGCGTCGCCTACTTCTTTATACCTGAGCGTATTGTACTTATATGCGTTATGAAGCCCAGCGACGATCTTGAATCCGTCCATGGGCTCGTTCGGAAACGCCGCCGCGGCATTGCATACGAGTTTCTTGAACTGCGTCTCGCTGTCTTTCGACCGCGACGGCAGATATCCGGTAAGCCGTCGGAACGTCGAGGCCTTCAGCCAGCCTTTGTCCATGTACTGGCACGTGACGAAGCCGATCCGCCCTATTTCGCTTTCCAGCATGCCGACGGTCACTTCGCCGGGCATGAAATAAGAATGGCCTTCTTGCTTCATTCGTCTTTTCCAGTTACGGCGTTTTTAAACAGCCTGAGCTTTTCCGACATGCACGAGTTGTTCCATCTGCGGACAGCTGTTTCTTCGTCGTTGGCGGCATACCCTTTTCCGAACTTGGTCGGAAACTTCCCGGCCGTCCTCTGTTCTGATCTGCATACGGGGCAATATACGTTGCATACCGTGATTTTCGGCAGCCTGTATTTCCTAAGCGCGCCGTTACCGTCTATGAATGTTTTCAATATTTCATCCCTCGCCGCAAAACGGCTGACATCGGGATCTACGTCATGATACGGACATTTTTCCATATTTATAACATATATGTTTAGAAATCAATATCCGCGCACCGCCAGCGTGAGACTCAGCTCTTCCGGCGTATCCGAAACCGGAAAAGCGCGGTCTGATTCCCCGCCGCGCCGCCGTAGTTTTTTCTTCGCCTTGCCAGAACAGTACCAATCTATGAAATGAGCCAAAAACTTATCGTACGGCGTATTCATGCGGTCGTCGCGGTATGTGAACAGTACCGTCTTCGTTTGAAAACGCCTTTTCCAGTTTCCTTTGATTTTATATATTATAAGTGTCGGATATTCAATTTTACCGCTATCGCCGCTGAAAAGCTCTATCCTGTATCCGGCGCAGTTGAAATAGTTGAGAACACGTCCCGCCAACTTGGTCTTGTCATAATTAATCATATGACGATAATACCTTTTTATATGCGTAAAATATATTTATAAACGCATCATATTCGATTTTAGAAAAATGAAAAGCCTTTATAAAATGTCTAAAGCCGAAATAAACGCGCTTTCGAAAGAAGATTTCGAAAAGGCGTTCAGGCATGACCGTTTTTTCACGGTAAAAGACGCCATCGAATGGCTGTCCAAACAGAATCCCGACGCCGGCCTGATGTATTTCGAAGTCAATTCCCATGCGTGGTGCGACATGTCCCCGAATATGTTCCGCACGGTAAAAGAAGAAAAACTGCGCGAATTCGACGAGCAGAGGCGTTGGCATGAAGGCGATCCGGACGCAGACGAAAAAGTCGAATCGGAAATGAAGGAGATTTTCAGATATGTCCAAGACGAAGACATCTGCGTACGAAGCTGACGGAGACGTTCCCGCCCGGCCCGGCGACGATCTCGTGTTCGTGTTCAAAGACGTCGACCTGCGCATGGAATTCCATGGCGAAATCGATTTCGACGAAGAATCCGCCAGGCGCGACCTGCTGTTCATGGCGCAGGATATCCGCATAGACAAGACGTACGTCGCGTTCAAAGGCACGAAATACGAAAACGTATTTCTTAAAGAAGAGGGATGGAACCAGCTTTCGAAATATGTCTGGACGCCGAAGTCGGAACGAGATCCGACTTTCCATATCGTCCTTCGGCGCGCGTTCGAGCAGATGATAATTGCATATATGGGCCATATAGCGGATCTTCTCGAATACGATCCCGCTAAAATAGAATTCTGGGTAGAGCCGGAATCCGACATTAAATTGCGGCTTGTCAAAGACGTTGCGAAAGAATGGGAAAGATATCCCGGACCCTGGCAGGATTGGCCTGAAAACAATTAACGGATTTTTTTGATGATTTTCGATGAATCATCTTCATATGAAAGATACGTCGCGGCATACTCCAAAGCGGAAACGTGCGTTTCGTTAAGATGCGTGACGACAAGCGCGCAGTTGGCGCCTTCCAAATCTTTCAGTATCCTGGATTTCAAATCGTCTATGGCTTTGGCATCGAAAGCCCCGAACCTCATCGTCCCTTGCCATTCGTTGGGTACGTTCGTCTTGTCTTTAAATGACAGGCGCCCGTCGAATTCCGGAAACGGGCCGGCGCCGTGCCTAGTTAGATACGACCGCGAAATGTAATTCGCGGTCACGTCTTTGGCTTTCACCTGTCCGCCGAGCGCGTCCAATACGCCGGCCATGCCGGTCCGGCTCGGCGTAGTGTGCGCGTCGGTTTTTCCGCCGGCGTCCTTCGGCGCGTATTCGACGTCCAGAAGCAGGCCTTGCGCGTTTTCCACAATCATGGTCTCGGCGTCGATTCCGGCGTCCAGCAGATCGTCTTTCAACAGCGCCGGACATGTTTTTTTCATAAAACGGCAGTCCTCCAGAAAATGCGCGATGAATCCAGGCGACGTCATTGTCCTGTATAGCGCCCCGTCGAATTTTCCGTCTAGCCTTTCGACGACCTGCCGTTCGGCCGTTTCGCGAAGCAGTTTGGATTTCGCCCAATCGTCCATCGCCATGAACGTCTCGAACGTCAGCTTTCCGGCGCGGTTCCTCAGCGTCGTCTCCCAGATCCCCCAGCCGCACGACCCGTGCCTCGTATTCGTTTTCTCCCGCTGAAGTTCAAGCTGCTGGTTTATAAACATATCGCTTGGAAGCTGGAATATACAGCCGGGTGTTCGCGCAGAAACTGGTTTTAAACCAATTTTAGAGAGTTTCTTATATTCTTCAGTAAACTTTATAGGATTTAAAAGAAATGTCCTAGAAAAGACCGTAGGCTTGTTTAAAAGAGTTCCAGATCCGAAATGATTAAATATGTGCCTTATGCCGGTCTCCGGGTGGTTTACCGTATGTCCGCGCTGGCATCCGCCGTTCGATAAAACTACGACCGGTTTTGGCCTGTTCCGGCAAAGGTATTCCGTGAACATGCCCTTCCCCTCATCGCCGTAGTTGGCGCCTATAACAGTCTCGATTTTCATATCTGCTTAAAATAAAAACGGCCGGCTTAAGCCGGCCGTCGGATATTTCGATTATACTGCGCCGGTTACCAGGCGATTTCGGCTTCGCCGCCGCCGGCGGGAACAGCGGGCGTCTCGACAATCATCGACTGCCCGGACGTGTTCGCGAAATCTTCGATAATATCGATGATTTTGTCAGATATCTTATCGACGCTTGACGTCAGGGCTCGCTGTTCGCCGATGACCTTTGCGAACGACGCGCGTTCACGGGTCTGATTAGGATAGGACCTAGACTCGACCGAGATATGATAGATCTCGAACTTCTCGCTGGCCTCTTTGAAAAGCGCCGCCGTCTCGATATTGGCCTGGTTCGTGTCGCCAGTCGCCTCGTTCAGCTGCCTAGACGGCAGGTACGGGTTAATCGGCTCGTCACCCATGGTGATGATGATCCCCTTCTTACCGCGTTTCCAGCAGTCAAGACTACAATGCTTCAACCCCATATACCATGCCGCCGTATAAGATTCGTAGTCGTTCCCGCCGCCGCCGTTCTCGAAATATATTTTATCGAGATTTTCGGCGATGCGGATGTCTGATTCGAACTACGAGATCTGGATGGGGGCGTCGTCGTATGCGAGATCGCCGATTGCCATGACCATGATTTCAGCATCCTTAACCCGTTTGTAAATTTCTTTCATAATCGGGTTAAGCTTCTTCTGCACCTCAATCGCCGTCCCGCCCATGGATCCCGTCACGTCGAGCGCCAGGATGATAGGAATCGTGTTCGGATGCTCTTCGTTATCGCAGCACTCGCGTATGACTTTCATAGGATTCATCGACTCGTCGATCCGCTTCGCTACGAAAGCTTGCGACGTACTGGTATACTTATCAGAGAATGTTCCCGTGCTTGCGCAATATGACCTGCCTACCGATGCTGAATAACTGGCATAGTTACATGCTGTCCATGTACCGCATCCCATATATTTTATCTCCTTTTACAATCTATTACGCTTTCGCCTTTTTCGCTTTGCGCAGGTTGACAGCGGCGGCCTTCTTCGTACGCTTTGCGCCCTTGGCGGGCTTTTCGTCTTCGTCCTCGCCATCCGAGTCGTCAAACAGCGTAAAGGCTGTGCCGTCTTCGTCGTCTTCGTCGTCGCAGAGGCCATCGAACAGGCCGTCCATCGAGCCGCCTCCCATGAGCATCATCATCGGAAGCGCATTGCCGCCGAACATTCCGGTAGTCGCGTTTCCATCGCCTACCATCGAGCTCATCATCTTGAGCTTGAGCATGTTCTTGAAGAAGCCACCCTTACCGCCGCCGAAGCCGCTGCCGAGGAGCGATACGATCTTGCCGTAAAAGCGACGTCCCATAATCGCATGGCGCTCGGGAATGACCGTCTGGATGGTCGAGTCCTCGTAGTTCATTGCCTCGACGCGATTCTTTGCCTTGATTTCGAGGATGTACATTGGCTTGCCGTTGATCAGCACAATGTCGCCCGGCTTGAGCGTCCTCGTCGGGATCACCATGAAGAAATCATCTGCGACGTCGAGAACGAAATTCGAGCAGTTGGTCACATTGCCGGTCTTCGGATCATACGTCTTATATCCGTCAGACGTTTTGATTGCCACGCGCCCGTTGACGCCCAGCCTGCAGCAGCCGGGTTTAATCCTGCCCATTACGCCGTTAAACATATTTTCAAACATGATTACTATCCTTTCTTTTTTATTGTCAAAACAATTAATAATTATTATACATTTTTAAATGGGTTAGCCGCTTACGGCGGCCGGTCGGATTTACTGTTTTCTCAGAGAGATTACATTCAGAAGACGCGGCTAAGTTTTGAAATTTAAGCTTTGATGTTTCAGTTTTGACAAAATAAACCTTGAATCTTTACAGTCTTTGCCGGCATCAGTGCTTTTTTCATGGAGTCTCTTAATAAGAGACTGATTTCCCAAATGGTGGAAAATCAATTTTGCGTCAACTTCCTGCGATCTCCAAATTGTCAATCGAGCTCAATATAATGAGTTGCGTTATACTCGTCAACCTCATCTTGCAAATCATTGATCTGCTTGCGGAGTTCATCGGCCTTTGCGATGTGCCAAGCATCATCATACACCCAGTCGTAAACACGCATAAATTTGTCAGTGTAATACTCAGCATTATTAGTGCCGTAGTTCTGGCAGTCAATGGTTGAAAGTTCAGACTTAAGCTCTGTCAGCATGACGAGCTGCTTTGCAATTCCATTGTTTGCAGCCTGGAGTTTCACCTTCAAGTCGACAAGCTTCTCACGAAGAGCGTACCACTGCTCCATAAGAGCCTTAGGATCGCATTTGCGGTGCTTACTGATTTCTTCGGCCGATGGCATTGCAAACTTGCCGTCGTCATTCAACTTGACATTTACCTGAACACCATTATTACTATTGATCCTGCTGCGAATAGTGTTCATCTCTCCAATAATGCGCTTCCTCTCCTTAAGCGCGCGGGCTATAGTCATTTTCATTTTCTCTCTCCTTGAACTTAAATTCCTTCGACGTCGATCTGGCAGTTGCGCAGGACCTTCAGCGCCGCCTTATGGCTTTCCTCGTCTACGTCGCCGCACAGGTCGGCCCTCACCGTGATCCTGACGTTGGGACGGGCGGCGCGGAGCATGAGCGCGTTGCTTACGACGCAGATCGAAGTGCAGTATCCGCAGATGATGATCTCCTCAAGCGGCTCTCCGTATTTTCCGAAGCCATATTCGTCGCCGAAGTCGTCGTAAAGCTTATTGAGCAGGTCGAACGACCCGAACGTCGGCTTTTCGATCATGCGGCCGTACGGGATGATGATATTCCCGTCGCCGTCCCTGTGGAGAAGGTCCACGACCTCGTGCCCCGCCGTGCCCTTGATGCAGTGCGGTACCGGAAGCAGTCTACCCTCGAGCGTCCGCATGTAGTCGTCGCCGTGCGTATCCTGGGTCGCATACAGGGCATACCCCTTGATGCGGCAGTCGTGCGCGAAGGCGATGATCTTGTCGGTATTGGGCTTGACCGGATAACCGTACGCGAGGGCCCCTCCCTTGACGAAGTCATTCTGTACGTCTATGAATATGGCTGCTTTCATGATATGTTCCTCTTATGTCTATATTATACCGCGCTCAGCCCTTGACGAGGTCTTTGCTCTTTAGGTAAGGCGTCGGGTCAAGAAGCCGCTTGTCCCTGTCGCCGTCAAGCTTCCATCCGTCGATGCGGCAAGACTCTGTGCGGAGCTCTATATGGAGCATCGACGTGTTGTGGTGGCGGATGTCCGGGCGGAGCTTGTTCTCCTTCAGGACGCGGCCGACGTTCCCTATGTAGTCGCCGGCATTGACCGAAGTTCCGACTGTCGGGTAGTTCCCCTCGACGCCTTCTGATCCCGGCATCAGGAGCTCGCCGTAGGTAACTACGCCGGACCTGCCTTTCACCTTTACGCACCATGTGTCGTTCCACCATCCGCAGTCCACCTTCTCGCCGGTGTACTGGTATGAGTCGACGACCTCGCCGTCTTCTATTGCCGCGATGGGTGAGCCGAGCCTGCAGTAGATGTCTACGCCTTCATGGACGTCGAACTTACGCTTGGCGCCGAACGCACCGGGCTCGTTGAATCTCGGGAGATACTCGGCGAAGCTCTCCTGCCGTTTGAGCGGAACTATCTTGTAGTGCTCGAGGTCATCGTCGCCCGCGTACTGACGCTCTTCGACGAGATATCTGTCCGCGACGGGCTGCCGCCAGGCATGGCCTTCTACGATATTCTTGATCGTGCCGACGTCCGCCAGCGCCCCGATTCCGAAATCGCCGCATGCAAGCTTCTTCACTGTCGGCTCAATGAATCTTGTAAAACTAAGCTTGTCAAGCTTTGCTCTGTTCTCTTGATACACTGGACTTGCATACATCATGCAGTTCATCGCTTCGCAGATGTAGAGCTTCTTGCCGCTTCCGAGCCAAGCAGCCAAAGTGCATGACACGACATCATCTGCAATTCCATTTGCCATCTTTCCAATGATGTTGTAGTCAGCAGGACATACTACGCAGACGTCAGCCCAATTGACTAAGTCGATGTGGAGAATAGGATGCGCAGCTTTGTCTCTCCAGTCAAGAATCTCTCGTCTTGTCTCAATGTGTGGTGAGTAGTGGTCAGTGTAGACTGTAGCGTTCCGTAGCAAGTCGTTGTAGCTCTTGAAGCTAGAGTAGTTTCCAGCTTTCGCATTTATGAGCATTGTCGCAGCTTCTGTCGCATAGTGCTTGACACTATGTCCATCATCTTTAAGTGCGACGGCGAGCTTGTGCGAAAGGTAAGCTGAGACGGAGCCTGTCGTAAGGATAAGAATGTTCATTTGTTTGCTTTTAGTAATGGAAAACTGTTTTAGTTATATAGCGGAACGGGACTTTTTCGCACATCCATGTCCCATCGTTCGCTGAATGGAAGAACTTCATGCCGTCCGCGTGCATTTTCGCGGCATCTATTACCAGTATCGCTGGGTTTCTGTCGTGGCGCTCACCGACTTTTCTGGCGGTCGCGACATCCGACGAAAGATGGACGTACTGTCTGTTCATGGGAAGCAGACCGTTTTTCCGTATAGAGTCCAACGCCTTGTTCGAGGTTCCGTGGTACAACACAGACGGCGGAACAGACGGAGTAAACTCTATCCGGCTTTCTACGGAATGTCCGTACGTGGCCCTGATTTTCCCGTTAGATATTTCGAACCGCTTCTTTTCAGATCCGGCAATTATCCGCGCGATATCCGCCTCCGTCAGGCGGATTGGGTTTTTGCAGGACGCCAGCGCGTCGCAGAACGTCTTGATGTCGACCCAGCCCTCTTTGTCGAGGACAAGCCCGAATTCCTCCGGCCTATGCCGAAGCGCGTACGACATTGTCTTGCTGGCGGCGATTTGCTCTTTCGAAAGTTTCATTTGCAGGTTTCTCCAACTTTATACCAGAATGTCCCGTTTTCGCGAGTAATAGCCTAGTCATTCCTCTGCATTCTTCCAGTCAATTCCGTCGCGCTCGAGCATCTTCTTGCATTCTTCAACCGCATCTTTCCAGTCAGGCTTAGCATCTGATGGAATCTGAAAAAGTCGTGAATACTTCTTGCTCAGCGGATACCAGTCATGTTTTGCGTTTGTTTTCATCAGGCCAGCCCTGACGAAAATGGCGTCGAGCTTTTGCCTGGCCTTGATGTTCTCCTCGGACTGACAAGCCCGTGAATGCTTGACGGTGTAATCCTGCTCATGCCAAGACCTTACCTCTTCCTCATCAGTATTATCCAATACGTCGACATAGACAAGTTGGCCCCATTTCCACTCATATCCGTTCCCTATTACGCAGAATAGATGATCGAAACATTCTTCCCGCGTACTATACATTTCTGGATACTTGTCAAAGAAATGCTGTATAGTAGTCTCTACTGTCATTTGAAGTGTCTTTCAAGCATTAGATTTTGAAAAACTTTTATGTTCTTCTCTAGAAACTTTTCTAGAAGATCTTTAAACTTATGTGCGGCCATGCCGGCTTGCTTAGCGTATCGCGCTGGGCCTGAGCTGCGGCTGGGGCTGCCTAGACGGAAGGTCTGAACTCTTTATGGCGACGCAGACCGCCCATATGATTACACCTATGAACACTACGCCAAATATGAAACTGCAGGCTTTTGTGGCTATGCCTTTGTTCACTCCAAACTTCACGGCTCTGCTCCGTTCTTTCTCTTCAACGCGGCGAAACACTCGTCGACGACTGCTTCAGCAAGGCAGTTCGCGGTCTTCAGTGTGCGCTCCGCCTTTGGAGGCTGCTTGTACTTATGATATGCGTATACAGACTCGTTTGAATTGATACGCTCATTTCTCATGACAAGAAGCTTATGGTCATCCGCTTTTATGTCACGAAGGTCATTGCCGATTACCAAGTCCACATTAGTCTCGTCAATCTGCTTTTCCATTGCATTGAGCAATTCGTCTTCGGTTGAGTCGACAAGCAGCTTGAACCCGCATATCACGGCGTCCGGAGCCATCTTTCTCATGATCGGCAGGACCTTGGGAAGCTTGACGAGCTTAATACACATATCATCTTCGCGGGACCTGTACTTGCCGTCGTAGTAGTTGGCGACACCGTAGTCCGACACCGCGGCAGCCACTACGATTATGTCAAACTTCTCTTCAGACAAAAGCTTTTCAATGCCAGCTTTGTATTCGTCAAAAGTAGAATACTCGACATATTTCATGATGTCTACGCCGGAGTCAAAGTACTCATTGTCAACGCTCTGACGCGTAGGTCTCTTAGAGCCTTTAGCCATGAAGAAAGTGATCTTATTGCCGAAATTTCTGTTCATGACTTGGTCATTGAACAGCTTTGTGTAGAAAACATCAGCTATCTTCGAGCCAAATGTGCCACGGCTCATGTTCGTAATGAAGCGGACGCGATCTATCGGGACCTTCGTTCCGCCCGATGTTATAAGAATGTTCATACGCTCTCCTTCTTTCGTCAGCAACCGTCGCTATAGTAGAGCAGGCTCATCCCGTCCTTATGGAGCCAGCCTGTCTTCTTCGACTTCTTCGTCTCGAACTCGCCGGGGCCGGTCCAGACCTTCTCGACGACGAACGTCTTCTCGCCCTCGAACATCATGTTGCACTTCTTCTCCGCGTCCTGGAGGTTGAACGGCGGTGTAACGATATGGCAGCCCGACTTCGTGGGGACGACGTACGCCCGTCCAGGGTCTTTGCCACACTTCTCAAGGTTCTCCCTCACCAGCGCCAGGACTTCGTCGATAGTCCACTCCTTGACGGAGAAGCTGCTTCCGCCGTAATTGACGTCGTACTTATATTCCGTCATGCAGTCCTTGTCCAGGTCCAGTATCCACTGCTTATCGCGGCTCTTGTGCATCGAGCACAGACAGCTCCGGAGTATATGCTGGAACTTGATCGTCGGGTTCTCGAGGTTGTCCACGCCGATCTTTATCATCTCCTTGAGGCAGTCGTAGGTCGAGCGCACCTGCGGCAGGATGTACGCCCGGGCGCCGTTAGCCCTGCACAGGTCTATGATGTGCTCGCGCTTCTTGTCGAAATACTCGAGCGAGGATATCTCATACGTCTTTATCAGCCTGTTTCCGGTATTGGACCCCTGGTCTTTGCCTCCGGGGTCTTTCGCGCGACGGAGAATCTGCACGACGTACCTGTCATAGGTATCGTTGATTGTCTCGATCTTTCCGGTCGAAGGATCGAACTTGGTAGCTTTCTGGAAGTCCAGCCTGGCCCTGAACAGGTCGAAATTGTCTATAGTCATGAAAAAATTATACCGCAGGTTTTCCTAGACCACTCGGCGCCGCAGCCGCCGGTTTCCAGGAATTCAAGCAGGTGGGTCCGCCAGCCCCGGAAACACGGCAGCAGCAGCTCGGACGTCTTCATAGCCGAATACCCGGGCCTCCATGCGTCGGTCTTCCCGCCAGGCTTGGGCTTTATTGCGCCTTCGCTGTATTTCGGCCATACCGCGTCTTCGGCCGGACTTGTCTGACCCGCTTCTTTCCGCCTCCGCCAGTCTCCGGCAAACCACGCGCCTATCTCCTTCGCCCAGTCGTACCTGGACGGCATGTGACAGTTCGGTAGCGGAACGGCGTGCATTACGCCGGAAAGGCCCGACCTTACGGCCTCGCCCGCCGCGCCGACCAGGGCTTTGACCGACGTCGGAACCGAGACTTCGTCGTCCGGGACCTCGAGCGTCCTCCCCTCGGCCAGCGCCTTCATCAGCGCGGCCGAGAACCTATGCACGAAAGACTTCTCGCCGCGCCGGCCGTACAGCCAGCTCGTGCGCAGAATAGCGGATCCCTCAGAAAACGCGGCCGTAATCCCGCGCTCGCCCAGCAGCTTGTGCATGCCGTATATCCCCAGCGGCGCCGGCCTCGCATAGTCCGGAATCGGCTCGACGCGCTCTCCGCCGCCGAACACGTAGTCGGTCGAGAAATGTACCAACCTGGTGTCCGTGTCCCTGCACACGATGGCGAGCTTAGCGGGGAACACGGCGTTGATGTACGTCGACTCCAGCTGCTTCTCGGCCGACGTCTCGGCCCCCGCCGTGTCGGTGAAGGCCGCGCAGTTGATGCACCAGTCGTATGTCTTCGTCGAGAGGTACGGCATGACGACATCCTCAAACGGAACATTCTGTGTATGCGACAATCCTTTTACGCTATATCCGGAAACGCGACTGAAATAGTCTAAAATTTCGCCGCCGAGCATTCCGCCGGCTCCGAGCACAAGTACTTTTGTCATAGGTTCTCGTTAAGTCTACTTATTGTACGGCTTTCCTCTTCATAGCCGCATGTCTGGTTTTTATCGCATTTTTCTCCCGGATGGAGACCGCATACGGCCATATTACAGGAATAAGACAAAAACTTGCAGTTCTTGCCCACTGTCGGTTTTTTCCGCCTGCCTTTTCTTCGTCCGCGCTTCGTTCTCATATTAGCCTCAGACATACCATAGATAGCCCGTCTTTGCGTATTCGGCTTGCTGTTCGGCCATCCATTTTCCATAGTTGACGCCGGCTTCGTCTTTTTCAGACAGTTCGAACTTGGAAAAATTCATTGAAAACGCCGGATCTATTCTGGCTTTAATGTCAAGCAGCGTCGGTAAAACGCTGCCCGGCGCTATTCCTATTTCAGACCGCTTGTCATAGACATTATCGCAGAAGTATTCGAATACGGCGAAATCCTATCCGTCTGGAACGATAAATCCGTGAAGAAAACCGCGCGGCACCCAGACTTGGTTCTATTTTTCGGAATCAAGCGCGAAAACGTCAAAAACGCCGAACGTCGATGAATCCGGACGGGCGTCTATTATAACATCGAATACTTTTCCGTATATGGCTTGGACGAGTTTACCCTGACATGACTTTCCGGCCTAGGCGTGCATCCCTCTTGCGACGCCTGGAATAGATACGCTGCGGTTTATCTACTTGATCCATGGCATGTCCATATACCATTCAGTCGATTTCGGCGGACCCGACGGCTATTTCAGCACTTCGGAAAAACTGCCGCGCCTATCTTTGAAAACATCCGGAATCCGTTCAAATACGCGGGATCTCGGCGTATCGGAATCATACCAGAACTAATCTTGAAATTTTATTTCCATAAAAATATTTTACAGAAATGCCGTCAGATGAAAATCTTTAAAATCCAATATATCGCCGTGCCTATGGCGATCGGCATGAATCTTTTCAATACAGTCTTCCATTTTACGGACTTGACGAATTTTAAGAATTTTTCTCTTTTCGTCAAAGTCCTAGACGCAGTTGGACTTGTCGAAACCGGCGCGGAGGCGGAACTAGATGCCATAGACGTAGCTGTTAACGCATCTGGTTCACAATACCTATGGAGCGTTATCAATATCGACTTCAAGTCTTTTTCGTCTAACAAGTCTTTTTCAGTAGACGGCTGCTTGACGGGTTCCGCCTTTTTCCGCCTATGCTTTTTCGGCGCCGGCTTAGGTTCTTTCTGTTCTACTATCGGTATATATTCAAACTTTGCCAGCTCATCCGATCCGCACGCACTGCAGCTGAGGACGTCTTTTTCAGATATCTCCTCTGTGCCGCATATCATGCACTTGTATCTATATTGGATTTTTTTCATATGAATGGAAGATTCGAATGACTGCATACTTAAACCGCGGTCTGGCGGCAAACTGATTGGCTTATGTGATTTTTGCGAAAACCCAAGACATTGTGTCTGACTCGATGCATTTGTAGACAAACAGTTACGGCACGGCCGCGAATCGGAAATCCGGTCTAAAGCCTCGAGGAGTATAGAACTCATGCTGGAACTATTGCTTACAAAATCGCCCCGCGTCTTCATATTCTGATTATACTGCAGAATTTTCGCCGGCGGAACGTTCGAAACTGTTTTCCTCCAGCCGCACGACATAAATCGCCGGACTGAGGCTGTATACGTTCACTTCGTCGGCCGTAATCTTGCAGAAATACGGAATTGTCGGCGTCGGCAACAGATCGTCGCGAAAAGACGAAATACAGATGGCGTCGTATCCGCTGAAGAATTTGGAATACCGTTCGAACCCGCCCTCCGGATGCTGGTGCCCGAATATGAATTTCTTGATCCTGCCGTCCAAAAGCCTGTTGAACGACTCGAACTCCTGAAAGCCGACTTCCGACGTCTTTGACGCCCTGTTGAGGAGCTTGTTCCTGGCGTCGACCATGCGGCACCATTCGTAGTCGGTCGAGCATCTGTCGGACATGAACAGGTACGGAGAACCCTTCGCGATCTCGTCCTGTATGTCGCACCTGGGAATGCCGCCGTGCGACAGCAGCGCGCCGAACTTCTCGATAAACGCCGCGGCCGGACATTCGCGCATAAGCTTTATCCACGCGCGGCCGACCAGCGTATTGTCTTCCGACGGATCGGCGTCGAGCCTTGCGTTCAGCCATTGCGCGTAGTCGGACGGAACAACATTGGATGAAAAACGCGCGTCCGGCGAATATTCGTCCGGATACGACAGCGCGACGTCGTGGTCGCCTTTGACCACGCCAAGCCTTATGTCGTTCCAAGCCGCGAACTCCTCCGGCATGGCCTTCTGCATGATCGCCATGATAAGCGTCGTCTCAAGCATACAGCCTTCGCCGCACCTGTCGACTACGTCGCCGAGCAGGTATACAACGGGATTTCCGGCTTTCGCGATCCTGCACGCGTCGACGATCGTATCCAGAATCGCGGCCAACGACTCGACGTCGCCGTGCGTGTCTCCGAGCGTATAGACTCTTTCCTGAAGTCCCGGGAAGCATCCCGGACCATATGCGATGCTTCCGTTTCGCACGGCTGGACGCAATGCGATATCGTGTCCCGGCATGTCCTGGCCGTCTGAAAGCGCAACGCGCGCTACTTTCTTCTCGTTCTGCTTCAGCCATTTAATGAGATTTTCATACCTGCCGACATTTGAACGGCGATCGACCGCGCCGATGACACAATGGGCTTTTACCACGTTCAATCTCCTTGCATCGACGATTTCAGGCGATTTCGGCGTCTGAACAGACGCCTGCCTGTACGGATTTCCAACAGATGCAGCCGGAACGCCGCACGGCGGTTCCGTTAAGAATTCCTGCTCCGAACTTCCGAAAATTTTTGAAAGCCATGACATGTTTCTCCATTTCCTTTCTCGTTATGCGTATGTGACATCTATGAATCCAGCCTTGCCTTTCAGGGAGATCCTATCGCCGTCTGATAATTCAGTTTCCGCCGAGACTTCGACATCGTTGATATACAGTGGATTTTTGACGCGGGGGTATGGCTTGACATACCATTTGTCGTCGCGAATCCTAAGCGTGAACTGCACGTCATCCATATACTTTACGTCTTCGCCGATTACTCTCGAACCAAGCGCCTTTCCAAAATCGATGTCTATGGCGGTAGAGATTTCACCGGAACTTCCTTTGAGCCTGATCTTCGGAGACGAACCGAAACCGCATGCCGGGCATCCGTTTCCGGTATCTGGATATTCTGTCCCGCATCTGAAACATTTCATTTAGATACCTCCACGCGAAGCGCCATTGCCAGCTTTCCGCTTGTGCGGCCTTTTAAATTTATGATATCTCCGGTATTGATCCGCATCGGTGTCTTGTCGAGCTCGCGTCCGTTCACGGCCGTAAGGTTGGCAGCTTCCATATTCGCGACTATAATCCAATTTCCGCCGTCTTTTTCCACGGTAAACTGATTCGACCCGTCGGCGAACTTGGCCTGCGACGAAACACGCCGCAACAGAACCTGGTCGATTATAAACGGAGTAGACGTGGCGAACGAACCGATATCGCCCACCAGCGTAAGCTTGCCGATGTCGTCTGAAGCCATGGTCTTCGCGGCGGCAGGACGTTTTTTCGTTGGCGTAGCCGGTTCTGGCTCTGAAACAGGCGTTCCCGGAACATATTTCGGTTTGCCTATCATCTTACACAGCGCCATAAACTCGTCATGGATAGACGCCATCGTCGGGCGATTCTTAGGGTTGACGTCCAACGCCGAGAAGATAAGATTCGCCAGCTTCTCCGGGACTTTGCCCTTGAACGGGATATCCTTGGCCGACGCGAAGTCGCATTTGCCGGAGAGGACGTACTTCTCGAAGTCCTCCTGCCCAAGCTTCGAGCCGAACGGATGAGCGCACGCCAGGACTTGGCACAGGATGATCGCGGCCGTAAATACGTCGGACGCCTCAAGCGGCGCGTCGCCTTTGAGATGCTCCGGCGAATTGTAGCCGACCGTGCCGACATAACCCTGTTTGCCGTGCCACGGGGCGCGCTTATCGGAAAGGATCGACCAGTCCATGTCGATGAGGAGCGGCCTGTACTTGATGGCGATGGTCGAGTCGAGCTTGATCTGCACGTTCTCAGGCTTCAGGTCACAGTGTATCACGTCGGCGTCGTGGAGCTTCCGCATGGCGAACGCGAACACCGAGCAGGCGTAGACGCGCTTCTCCCAGTCGAACTTCTCGGGCGTCTTCTCGATGATATCCGCCAGGTTCATGTTTCCTTCGATGAACGGGAACACTTGGAACAGGCACTCGTTGCGCGTCCACTTCGTGCCGTCCTCCCTGCACGGTATGCCTAGGAACGTCTCCAGCGCGTACACCGACGCTGTCGACAGGACCGGGTCGCTCCTAAGCCGCCTGTTCAGCTCGTTCTCGTACTTGAAGTAGTCGTTGAACCACGGCACCAGCTTGCTCGGGGACTTGTACTGCTTGAAAAAGACGACATTGCCCGTCTCGTCGACGGCCTTGAACGCGTCGGCGAAACCTCCTTTATTGATCTCTTTCAGGATCTTATATCTATGAGACGGGCTTTTCACCACGTCCGTAGGCCTTACGATGTATCCCATTGTCGTCCTTTCTAAGGTTTTCCAGATATCATTATACCGCGGCTCACTGGACGAATAAGCCGCCGGCGGAGGTTCTGACTGTGACCCAGTCGTCTTCGCTGCTCTTACTCCAGCCCGGCTGCCCGAACAACGGCCTAACCCCCTCCGCGCCGCCTTGCGACGTCTGCGAGATGGATACCGACTTGCCGATGGTCTGCATGAGCTTTCCGAAGTCCAGCCTGGTAAGGCCTCTGGACTCGTCTATCGTCCACTCGCACTTGTCGATCTGGGACAGCGTGTCGAACGTCGGGCACGGCGGCGTGACCATGAACAGCGCGATCTTGCGGTCCTGGTACTTCCGGGCCAGGTCCATGACTTTCAGGCTGGTCTCCGTGACGAATGTGCCGTCGTCGACAGGCTCGTCCGTCAGCAGGACGACGACGCGGTGGCACATCGCGGAGTCCCTGAACGGAAAGTCCGCGGCGATGTCCAACGCAAGGCATGTGGCCTCGTCCGCCGCGCACGACACCTTGCCCAGCTCGGCCTTGAACGTGCCGAGGTCCGACGTGAAGAAACTGGGTTCTCCACCCTGCCCGAACGGGAACAGGCCTTTTTTCGCGCCTCCCTTGTATAGCGCGTTCACGACGTCGTCGCCCCTGTAGTTAAGCGTATGCAGCCGCATCATATTATCGGTGTTGGAATACGCCAGGAAGTCGAACCTGACATCCCATTTAATCTGCGCGTCAGACTTGATCGACTCAAGCATCTTGCCGACGTTATCCCTGACGCCGCTGAATATATGGTCCATCGAACCCGACGCGTCCATGCAGAACACAATATCGGCAGTCTGTTTTCCAGCCATGTTTTTTCTCCTTTTACGCTATGTCGTTAGGGCTTCCGAATTTCGGGTTTTCCCATCTTATGATATAGTTGTTGTTTCCCGTCAAATCTACGTCATAGCCGAGCCTGCGAAGTTCATCGATAATACTCGCCGTCATATAATCACGGTAAATCTGCGTATTGAAATGGCAGTTTTGCGCCGCCGAGCTTATCTGTGAAAATACGTAATGGCGCTTGTTTTCCTGCGTCTCGGAATATATTTCAGCCGCAGTCTTCATCACAGAGTCTCCGCGACCGCGCTGGCCGACACTGTCTTGGCGAGCTGGTCGAGCGTCTTTTTGAAGTTGGCGCGGTCGGAAGTAAACTCACGGAGCTTGTATACTGCGTCGTTCGGGACCTCTGGGTCGAACACGATCGGCATGTACTCGCACTTGTCGATCTGCGTAAGGTCGTCGTAGCATTCCATCGCCGGGGCGTAGACCGACAGGCGCAGCTTCTCCTGCATGACCAGATTGGCAATCTCCTTCCAGTCGAGGTTTGGCGCTTCAGAAAGCGACGTACGGCCGTGGAACGACGCGTCAGTGAATATGACGACGACACGCGCGGCTTCGCTGCGGTAGCGCCACTTGAGCGGATCCTCTTCCTGGGCGCACTTCGGCGTGCTGCCGAATTTGGCGATCTTGTAGAGCGCGTCGAGGAGGGACTCGGGCTCGTCTCCGCCGCCGTCCGCATCGAGGCTGTCGAGCTGCTTTTCAATCTTGGCGGTATCGCGGACGAACGGATTGTCGATGTACCACTCGGAATCGGCCGCGACGTCGCGGTACCCGATGACCCTGGCGCGCCAGTCCTTGACGACCGCGCTGCCGTTGGCGTCGGCGGCGGAAAGCGAATTGAAGAAACTCTTGATGTTCGACTTGAGGTCGTTGATCGCGGGCTCCATGCTTCCGGTGGCGTCGATCAGGAATACGATGTCGCATACGCCCTTGGCCTGCGCGGCCGTCGCCTTGACGGCCGTCATCGGCTCCGGCGTTCCGGCCTTTTCGGCCGGGGTTTCGATTTCTACAACCACGTCTTTGACTTCAGTATCAGTTTCCATTATCAGTTTCCTTTTCTTTTAAAGATATTCTGATTATACCGGAATATCTATTTGATTTACAGACTGTTCAAATAATCGGATAAATTCTACTTGCATTCATACGTACGGATAATCGTCTACGGCTTCTATTCGTCTATTTTCCGCGCATTAATCGGAAAAATTTATCATTAAATCTTTGAGCGGGGAATTCGGACCGCGCTTCCGCATATGGTCTTCGTATACGGGCGCGTTTTCTTCAAGCCATCTGCGTACGAGATAGAAAGACCGCGCAAGCCTGAATTTGACGGCGTCATTTTCCCCCGCTCCGTCGAATACGGCCTCGACCGGCGGCGCGGATATGATTTTAAAAAGCCGCTCGTCGCAACCCGAATCCAGCCATATATTCTTCATATACAATGCCATCGGACCAGTCGCCTCGTAATCGCAGAATCCATTATCTAACTCGTCCGTATAAGATCCGTCGGATATCACCGCGGCGCGGATTTTCGCCTCTTCCAGCGTCATGCTGTTCCTATATGCCGTATATACGGCCTTCGAAATCCATCTGGAACATATGCCGCATTTCTCTACGTCGGAATACATGCCGACCGGTACATCGCATGCCATTCGAGTACATTTTCCGCGCGAATAGCAGGCGCAGGACGCGCAGCATCTGTCTGGAAAGTGAACAGTATATCCGTATCTTTCCTTAGAACGATTAATTGCACAGGCATTTCGGGGAATCATACAAAAATTCCATATGTTTTACGTCCTTTGCGGGAACATTCGTAATAAACTCCTCGAAACTCACCGCCACGTCTTTATATTCTCCGCGCAGCGTTTTCGGACCGCGTAGCTTTGAATACGTCATCGTAAACGCAAACACCGACGAAATAAAGACGAATAGGAAGAACAGACCTATATGTTTCTCTTCATCCCACTCATCGCACGCCAGTATAGACTCCCAGCCGAGCAGCCGTGCGCGCAGCATGAACAATCCGAATATAGTCCAAAACGCTATAAGATCGTACATGGCTTATTTCCTTTCTTTCCGCCTTATCGTATAATAGATGCGCGGAACGCCGCCGTGCTTCGGGCATGGATTATATTCGGCCATTTCAAGATCGTACCCTCCGACGCCGAACTTCATGTCCGCTTCTTTATATAGCAGGAGCTTCGCGTTAGATAAACCGTAATACGAACCGCCTTCATTGAATTTTATTTTCTCGACGACGGTATTTGTTTCGAAATTGGCTGAAAGAACTTTTGCCCTGTCAGCCCATTTGACGGCGCAGTTATGGCTGTCTATCTGGCATTTAAGCATGCAGCCGTGTATACAAGACGTGATAAATATGGTCAACGCCGAAAAAACCGCGGCCCGGACCGTAGCCCAGTAAAAATTTCCTTTTTCCATACGGCGATTATACCGTACTGGAAAATTCCGGCGTTATGCGTTTTCCATGCCGTATCCGGAAAAACAGTGCTTTTCCTTATCGTATACCCAATGCATGGGATCGTCTTTCGGCACAGTTTTCACGATATGCATGAACGAATCGACTATCATATAAGACGAATCGAACGTGTCTATTGCAAATCCCGGCTTTCCCGGAAGGCATCTGGCGCATACTATATGCCCGTCTCCGGCTTCGTTTTTATAACGCCCGTTCGACTCCGGATTTCCTACCAGTCCCACCAGAAACGATCCGGCGCCTTCGTATTGATCTAGAAATTCCTCGAGAGTGACGCCCATGTTATCTTCGCGTATGCCTAATTTCGCGTCTATTGCCAGCATATCCTGAATTTCCGGATTATCGCGCAAATCTTCAGGCAGTTCCTCGTTCATATCGACGACAGAGCCGAAGTAAGGAGCGAATACGCGTTTTATGTCATCTAGGCTGACGCCTCCGCCTCTGATAAGACCATATCCGTTTTTCCATGCGAAACCGAATTTATTGCATACAATTTCGTATTTCATGCCTATGGCGACTACTATGGCGCGGATCGTGCAGTCCGGAATATTCTTTTTCCATGGATTGGCATTAAAGTATTTTATAACATCGGTCGTCATATTATTATTTACGTAGGTCATACGCCATCAAAACGTCTTCAGCATCGCGTTATAATTTATATTTACTTTTTTCCAAAGCTTTACGAATTTGAAGCTGGCAACCTCTGAAGAAGATCGCCTTTTCTCGACATAAGAATTATAAAAAAAGACGTCTCCTTTCGGAGACGTCTTCATTCTTATATTCAAACGGCGACGTTATTCAGCCGAACCGCAGATAGCCTTGCGGAGGCTCTTCATCGTCCAATTGCCGCGATTCGTGATCTTGGACGAACCAGAGACAGAAAACTTCCGCGGCGTCGTGCCGGACGCCTTTTTCGTACACGTTACAGTGCCATACGGTCCGCAATAAGCCTTATCGCCTTCGGAAAGACCATTAATATTGCGGAGCATCGCACTGCGGGTCAACTGCTTTATTCTCATATACCTTATTTCCTTTCAATTTTATAATATAATTATACCGCGAAAACAGAATGTTGATTCAAAATTTTATCGCGGGGCGGATTTGAACCGCCAGCTATGCTTTTCAAGCATATATCCTTTCCCGTTTGGATGACCGCGAATAATAAAATTATACCTTGTCTTCCGGCGCGGTTTAAACTTTCGCATTTGCAATCATATCAAGGATTAAATCTCTGTCTTTTCCGCGCGCCTTAAAGAAAAAATGTTCCTCTCCGCCGTTGGCCCACTTAGAACGTTTCAGAACCATCTCTTCCAGCCCGAACGTCCTATAGTAATCTAACAGGCCGCTTTCCGCCGTCGGGTCCGCCGCAAGCCACATCGCGTCGCTGCGCCTGATAATGTCGTTCAACAAGTCCCTGCCGTAACCGCGGACGACGCATGAAATCTGCGCCACCAGAATGCAGTCGCCTGGTGTCTTGTTCAGGTACGACAATGCCAGACAGTGCCCGTCTAAAGCGAACAGCCCGTAGTACATGGACCTGTCTACCCTGTCTATGGCTTTGCCGGAACCGAGATACTTTTCGAACTGCTCACGCTTGAACCGCGGATTTTCATTATACGTCTCTATTTCGTCCAGCAGAAGAACCAGCTCAGATCTCAGAACCTTTCTAAAAACCATTTTCGACTGACATTTACCGGACATGTTTTCCAGATTGGCCGCCAGATATTCGCAGAACGTCTCTTCCGCGAGCTTGCCGGCCTTCACCGTCTCAAGATACGCCGTGCTGAACTTTTCAGACTCGGCCGCGTTTAGTACAAACTTCTTGATTCCGGCGCTGTCGTCAGAATTCCATATTTCATGTGCGAGTTCGTGCCTTATGATGATTTTCGCAAAGTCGGCGGCGGTTATGCCATCTATACCGTAGTAGTCCATTACCGATTTCATATCCGGATTAAGACGTATCCAGCCGAGCATGGTCCAGTCGCCGGCGCATTCTTCCGGCTTCAGATCGAAACACGGTTTCCCGTTCGCGTATACCGGCTGAGCGCTGATTTTGAACGTCATGTATCCGAGATCGATGCCAAGACGCGCTTTGTACTCTTCAACCGCTTTTTCAAAAAGCCTTGCCATAGTCTCTTCAGACAGCATGCCGTCTTCGCTTTCATTCACTTTGCCGGTCTTCCAGAACTTAGAGAAGCTTCCTTTCTCACCGTTTTTCATCCAGATTCCATAGACCGTCTTGCGTAGCTCTTCTTTAGAACTGCGCTCAATGTTTCCCCACTTCCACTTCTTCCCGACTTTATGCGGCATAAGCAAACCTCTAATGGACTACAATACTGATATTACTATTTATTCAATTTCGCTTTCTGCGATTTTGACACGCTTTACTACGGCGAACGACGGCCGGCACCACCGCGGCGACGGCCAATGCGTGCGGTTCCAGGCCTCTGCGCCCTTCCTGGCGTTGCGCTCCAGCTTGTAGTCTTCGCCCTGTTTGTTAGGGATGTAAAACCAGGTGCCGTCCGTATTATACGCCACAACGCGCCATGCCTCATATTCGCGCTTGACCGGGTTGACCGCCATGGCAAGCGCGATCTCCTCCGGTACTTCCTGACCTTTTATTTCCATACTTAAATTATACGGCGCCAGAGTCCGGCGCCGTCATTTCGGCCTTCCGTATACGGCCAGCCTGTTTCACCGGCCGTCATACTAATATTCCGCAATCATCGCAAGACGCTTCATGTCAAGCTCGTTGATTTCGGCGAATTCCGCCAGGTTCTCCGGCGTCACGGGATTTTCCACAGAGCATATTAGTTCTATTTCCTCCGGCGACATGGAAGCGTAGCGCCGATTTTCCACTATGCCGCATCCTGTAAGACGCACGCCCTTTCCGGTACTGATATCGAAACAATACGTAAAGCCATTCGGCGTTCCGCGTATGCTTCCGGGCGTAAAGCCGATAGTTCTCGTCTTTTCGCGTCCGCCGACTACTATGTTCATGATTTTGAGCTTAGACATATATCGATTATGCCGCCTAAAACAGAAAAGCCGGCGTGCATATACGCCGGCTTCCGTCGATTTTCTGAATGGCCTTCCAGCCGGGATTCGAACCCGGAATCTACAGTTTAGGAAACTGTTGCGTTGTCCTATTGCGCCACTGGAAGCATAAACAGATTATGCCGCGAAAGTGGCAGGGCCGGCGGGATTCGAACCCGCATTTTCAGCTCCGATTACAGATAACTGTTTAGAAGACAGAACTGGCTACGGCCCCATGATGGTAGCGGCGGAGGGATTCGAACCCACACTATGCAAGGTTTGAGCTTGCCCCCTCTGCCAATTGGGGTACGCCGCCTCATGAAAGCGCCTTCGCGGCGTCCGCGCGGATATGGAGCCGTCTGAGGATCTCGAAACCTCAATCTGCCGCTTACGAAGCGGCTGCATTAACCTTTCTGCTAAGACGGCCTTAAATTGGTGGAGGCGGGGGGAGTTGCACCCCCGTCTTGTTCAGTCTTTCACGCGCCTTGTTCACATGCTTATGCCCTGCTTAGTTTCCCTGCGGCCCCAGCGTAGGACAACGACAAGCCGCGGGATTTTCCGGGAATGACTTGCCTCGGACGATCCCGGACTCCGAGGAAGGAACGTTTAACGTAGGTCGACGCCAGTTCCGCTCTTCACGTTCAACGTCGCGGACCCGGCGGGTTGACTTATAGATCGCGTAGATCAGGCAGCCATAGCGTAATCTTCGCCATTTAATCTTTCGCCCTGTTTTAAAGCAGACTAGGCGCTGCTGCATGCGTAGACGCTAGATCGAATCTGCCAATCGATTCTAGTTCGCCCCCGATGAAATTATTATACCGCATGATGTCGTTCAACGTATACAACAATATATTTTTCATGTCTGTTTACTTTTTCTTTATGACAGAAACAGCAAATCAGAAATTCAAAAACATGTCTGGGCTATGACACGCGTTTGCGAAATCTATGCCGAAAATAGGAAAAGCTTTTGTCGAAACACGTTTAGACGAAATAAATTTATTGCCGACGAACGTCATCTCAATTACGGCCGGAACAGATACCCCGTCTACTGTAGTGCGCGCTTGGGTATTGTTATTCGGATGGATATGGAAAACCGTATGGGTTTTTTCAATCCACGAAAGAATGCGTTCGGTATCGGCTTCACGCCCCTGCATATGGAATTCTGCGACGATTATCGGTATGCCGGCCATGACTTCTTCCGGAATACGGTCTGTAAACTGGTACTCGCTGCCCTCTATGTCGAACTTCCACAGCAAGCCGTCTTTCCCTTCAAGGATGCCGCTGACGTTTTCTCCGGTCGCGGCCTGCCTGTTGAAACGGAAATTCTCATTTTTAACAGGAAGGTCATTGACAGTATGATCATAAAAATCGAAATCAGCAATTCGACCATGTTGTTTAAGCGCCATATCCAAATCGTTTTCGAACGAAATGTCCGGACCGACTCCGAACGTAACGATATTCTTCACATCCGCGGCGAGCTATCCCGGAACGACATATCCGCCGTCCTGCTTGTTACCAAAACGGACAGGCGTCATCAAAACTCCGTCAAGCCCATATATGTCGTATACTTTGAATAATTCCATATTTATATTTTACCTAATCAGTTTAAAGCGACAGATCGAATCCATCGATCGATACTGGTTCGCGCCCATAAGCCGGCTAAAATCGCTATGTCTATATTATACTGTAAGCTTCCTGACCTCGAATTCGAGAACTTCGAAGCCCTGCGCGTCATGCGCATGCTCAATCCCGTACGAGCCGACGAATACCTCCGCGTTGTCGAGCCTGTCCGGAAAGTACCCGGAGTTGGAGTTCATCGTGGACGCGTTGTCCGACCGTTTGCTTCCGCTGCTCGACTACGTGTATATCGGCGAGACGTATTCGACCCATTTGTACTAAGGGCTGTAATCCGCCGGGTAGTACGTGACGTTTATAGTGATCTCCTGGATGCCGCTGTGCAGGTAGTTCAGTGTCTGTATGCTCGTGGTGCTGCCGTCGTTCCTGTAGCCGGTAACGCGCGTGCCCCATGACTGGTTCTGGACGCGGGACCCGGAGTTCGAGGCGTACGCCACCACGTCCGTGGTCTTGTACATGCCGACAGCGAACCCCTTGTAGTAGTTCTGCTTGTCCGGCATCTCCTCGAGCGCGGCTATGAATATCTTGTTGTTGTTATTCGACGGATTGGTCTTCACCTTGAGGTGGATCTGGAACGGCCTTCCGTCGAACGCTATGAAGCCCGTGTCGAGGCCGCCGGATATTGTCTCGCCCCCTCCGGACAGGTTGTTCGACGTGTCGATCGTATAGCCGGTGACGACGGAGTTTCCATCCTCGTCGTATTCGAGGTCCTGCGTGTTCTTGTTGCTGCTCGCGTCTATGTCGACGTTCTGGCCGTCTGTCGGGTCCCCGTTCGCGTCGTAGTTCGTGGTACTGCTCGAGCTGGAGCCGTCAATGCGGTTCGTCGTCTGGTTCGTCTGCGACCCCGTCAGGTCCCCATTCTCGTCGTACTCGACGGTGCTCGTGCTTGTGGTCGTAGACCCCTACTAGTCCGGCGCCGTCGTGCTTGACTGCGTCTGGCTGGACGTGCCGTCCTGGTTGACCGTGCTGGACGAGGTGGTCGATGACCCGTCCTGGTTAACTGTGGTCTCGGACTACGTCTGGCTGTAGGATCCATCCTCGTTGGTCGTCGTGGACGTTGTCTCGGTGGTCGTCGAGCCGTCCGGATTGACGACCGTTGTCTCGGTCTCGGTCGTGACAGACCCGTCGTCGTTTATGACGGTCTGCGACGACGAGTTGGAAACGTACTCTATCTCGACCGCCTTCGTCGTCGTATAGCCGCTGTAGCTCGCCTGTATGACGGCCGTGCCCGACGAGCTTATGGTCATCTCACCCAGCGCGTCTATCACGACGCCCGCCGTGCCGCCGGTCTTAGTCCACGCGGCCGCAACGACCTGCCCGTTGTATCTGGCGACGACAGTAGCGGATGAGCCGCGTATCACGTCGGCGCATTCTATCGTGAGTTGGTTGTCGTACGACACGGTCACCGCCTTCTCAACGGTCTCGCCCTCGTACTGGCACCGCACCGTGAGTTGCTGGTTCTAGGCGCCCTCGGCGATGTCGATCCTGCCGTTCTAGTTGATCGACGCATACTGCGAGCCGGACACGAGCGACCACTGGCCGGCGACCTGCTGCCCGTCGTAGTAGCACCTGCAGTACAGCGTCTTGCCGACGAACACATCGTCCGAATGTATCACGAGCTCGTGCGACGGCGCCGGGCCAGACGACACTATTATGGAGAGGAGCTGCCGCCTTACCCTTGACATCACCAAAACTCTCCAACAACGACCAAGTTATCCACTATGTTATACTCGTAGACGCGCCCAGCCGTTAGCGACGGCGCCTGCCCGCCGTTGTACTTGCACGCGCTTGGCAACGTTATGGAGCATCCGCTTCCGGCCGTGAACCTGAAGGTATATTCGACGCTGTACCCGGATTCGACGCCCTCCTGGCCGAGCTGCACAGACACCGCCTGCGAGACGGTCCCCAACTGGTATATACGGTACGGCTGGACGGTCACTGTCGACGCGGCCTGCGCCTGCACGAGCTTTGTCCTGACGTCGTCCTTCATCGCTATGACGCCGTCAGCCGAGAGCCCCGGAAGCTCCGCGGCGTGACCGTTGCTTTGAAGAAGCATCGGCACTATCTAATACTAAACGGCCTAGCCGTTTACGGCCAGGCTCATCGAATTTACGCTATAACTGGGTAATGACATAACTGAGCCTATCAAATATATTTACTCTCGGCGCAGACTAAAAAGCCTATCACTTCCTCCGGCCACTGCCTGGGCAGTGGCTATTGAACGCAAAGCACTTCTTATCCCCGGACAGCTTGTCCAAAGGTTCATAGCCCTGTAGTTTATCCGATTAGCTTATAGGACCAAAAAATATTTCCTAAAATGGAGCGCCAGGCGGGATTCGAACCCGCGACATTCTCGTTGGCAACGAGACATTCTGCCCCTGAATTACTGACGCGTATTTATTAAAATTTCATTTTCCGATGGAATAGGACCGACATTCTTTATTTATATTTTTCACCCTTGAATACATATCCTTTTCCATCGCAATCAGAACATTTCTCCTGGACCAAGTTGATAAACGTTCCGCCTCCGATATTTAAGACCCCGCATCCTTTTCCTTTGCAGACGGGGCAAATCTCGGCTTCATTCGGAATCAAAACCTTCTTCCCGTTTGCAAGACGAACAACCGTCTAAGGCTGATTGGTGGTTGAAGCGTTCTTGACGTCCGTCTTCGTTTCCCTGCTAGAAGCCGCATAGCTACTGGCCAGCTGATTCACCTTCTTCTCAAGCAGATACACCTTCGTCGAGAGTTCAGCGATCTTGTCCTCGGTTTTGAACTTGCTGTCGGCTTTTACGGAATCGAATATCAGACCGCCGAATATGCATATTATGACGATGGCGAACACAACCACGATATATGCCGGCATTAGACTGCATTTGTTCATTTTCATTCTTTCCTTTCAGTTTTTCTAAGCAGCATCAAAAGACCGAGTCCGAGCAGAACCAACACGAACGAATCAGGCTCAGGGACATTGGGGTTCGTGAACAGATTCGGTTGCCAAGGCGTCGCAGACCATGGGCCGATAGTTCCTTGACCGTACATGTGCAGATTCCTCAATTCGGAATACAGTTCAGGATCTGATGCCGCTATCGTCTGCCATACATAGTCATTAGCCCCATCACTCCATGAATTGTATCCGAGTTCCATTACAACCCTGACGTCGAGCGCCGCGATGTCGTCGAGACTGGAAGCCGGATCGTCTGTCGTCGAATGCCAAGTCTTATACCCGGTTCCAGACTGAACCTCCCCCGTACCATGAACCTCCCCCATATTATATACCGCGCCGTCCGCATCAGCGACGGAAATGCCCCAAGAACCGTCTTCCCATCTTTTTGGCGGGTCATCTGGATTATCATACCAGAAATCAAGTATTCTGCTGCTTGCGCCTTGTATAGTCTTGACCCGTGCGGCGAAATAGTCGTCCATGCTGTCTGAAACATATGGAGAAGCCATCAACCATGTCGAAATGGCAATTCCATCAACCAATGTGCTTTCGTCGACTTGCCAGAAAAGGATGTCTTCCGCCTTGACATATGATCCTCCAACCAGCAGCATGGCGGCGAAGGCGATCTTCTTAATCGTCTGATTCATAATAGTCCTTTAGCATAAATTAAATTTGGAGCCCGATACAAGTACGACTTGAACCAATCCTCCATTACTGGGTGGGACTGGCGTTCCTCGTGAGGGAACTATCGAGCATTGAAATGGAGCAGGTTGCCGAACTCGCATCGGCGTAAACCATCTTGGAAGGGTGGCGCATGACTTCTCTGCCAAACCTGCAGTAAACAAGATATAAGAATAATTACCTTTTACGTTTTCAGCTGCTGGACCTCGGTACATCACAGCCTTAGACGCATAGACTTTGCACACATAACCTTCATACAATACATCTATGAACACACAGCCAAATTAAAAAATCATGGACCGCTAGCCCAACTGCTAAGCTCTATTGGTCTTGAAGCTTATATGCTGCATCTCGGCTTCAAGCTTTTATCTTAGCATCTAGGACAGACCGCGTTTACGACTCTTCTGTCGGCTATCTTCGTACGAAAGACTGGCGGGACTAGAGGGAATCGAACCCCCATCTTATGGTTCGTAGCCATATATTCTATCCGTTGGACTATAGTCCCGAAACAAGACACGTTTAGCTTACATCAATTAACAGTTGATCGCTTTAAGATTGCTGCATGTGTCTTAAAGGGATTGCAGGTCTTAGTTTAACATGCTGCCTGCTGAATGCACAACCAAACTTGCTAAGCAAGATTTCATTTCGCGTTTGGCAATCCTGCGGTGGATTGGCGCTACATGGATATAAGCTCCACTGCTCTCTGGGCCGATGTTATCCCAGCTCAACCTGACACGTTCTCAGGATTTTGTGCCCTTTGCCAAGGTCAAATTATTTTTCATACATTTTTATAAAATCATTTCCATATTTTTCTTTAACATATTTAAGATAAAAATCAATAGTATCTTTATCAATTACAACTAATTTATATCCTAAACTTCTGAATATTTTATGTTTAACAAATGTTTTTGAATCATACCAACCTTTAATTTCAACAAATGAACCATCGCTTAACTTAAAATCAGGATGGTATTCATGCATTTCATTCTCAAATTGATATGGAAATCCAATTATATTACGTTCAAATTTTATTCCATGCTCTAAATTATAAATTACCCAAGCAAGTTCCCAAGAACTATCACACCAATAACCTTTATACCAACCCCGTTTTCCTTTTCCACCATGAGGTTTATATCCACCACATTTTTTAGAGGTTATATGCTATTTAGCATAATATGATTTAGATCTACATTCATCTGAACAAAATCTTCCACTAGGCCAACGACCATTTTCTTTTTTATTCAAGAAAAATTCATGCTTACAAATTTCACAAATACTAACACGAGTTTTTATAGATAAATTTCGTAATGTATTTGATATTTTCTATTTAGATTCTGCTGTTTTATTTTTACCAACAAAACTATGCGCACATAATTTAGAACAAAATCTTCCAGACCCGTAAGAGCCATCATGCTCATTACCGCAATTTTCGCATTTCATAATTTTATCTTTATTTTATAGACGTTATTTCAGCTAACGTCTATTATTTATTTACTCTGCTCAAAATAATCTCGGCTCTGTTGGGCTGAAACCATGAGGCCGAGAAATTTTGGTTGCCGATGAGGTAGTCGAAACCCCGTATGCAGTGTGTAAAACTGCCGTTCTTACCGTTGAACTAATCGGCAATAACAAATACGCTAACCATTGCGTCAGGAATCGAAAACTCGACACGTTTGCTTTGATCAATTAACAGTTGATTGCTTAAGATTGCTGTATGTGCCGAAAAATGGAGGGGACTTTTTGCGCAGCAACTAGTGATTCTTGCTAGCCACCTTAAGTGCAAGGCTTGCCCTGAACTCTCCAGGCAAGTTATTATCAACATGGCAGCCCCCCACGACCCTTTGTTTCTTCCATGCCGTATCTTTGGTTGTCCGAGAAGGAGTCGAACCTTCGTGATCGCGGTATCAGCACGACATAATAACCGTTATATGACCGGACACTTTCAGTAAAAAAACAAGATCCAGGCGGCTAGACCGCCATATACGTCGCTCTACCGGATTGAGCTATAGACCAGCTTTCGCCAGTCCAACGGGATTTGAACCCGTAACCAACGGCTTATCAGGCTATATGAATATTGCTGTATGGATCTTAAAGACGTTTCGGAACGCACCGGCCCCGACATCAACGGGCGTCACGCGTCAAGTTCCTCGGCTATGTTAAGCTCATTGGCACGTCTGCTTCCACTCTTGAAGCCGTCACTAAGAGCCGGAAATCGCTGAACACCTCAAACGGACTTGCTCTTCTGTTAGTATTCCATGAAATGGTAGGAGCGGTGAGATTTGAACTCACGACCAACAACTTATAAGGATGCTGCTCTCACCGGGCTGAGCTACGCTCCTGTGTTAACTAAGCTTCCGATGAGCATAAACGCAAACTAATGAAACGACAACTTAATGCCGCGTTGTGGTCACATTAAAGGCCGAGGGTTTCCCGCCAGGCGTGCGTTCCGAAGAACGTCTGCGGCGCTGTTCCGGCGAAGCGAGCTGAACCTTATGTTTAAAGCAACTCCAACCCACAACTTCTTGCAGATAACGACGCGAAAGCTGTCAAGCGGCTTCGCGCGTCGCTTAAAAAGGACAAGACGCGTTTAACTGCATTGCCAATTATGCTACGGCGAAGGCATAGCCCGCGCCGGCGGGACTCGAACCCGCAACTGTGGTTTTACAGACCATATTTGATAGCTGCGCGCGTCTTTTTTTTAAATTCCTATTGTCAAAGATCTTCTGGATGCCCACCCGGGAATCGAACCCGGCCCGTTCGCTTCAGAAGCCACGGTTTTAGAGACCGTCTGTGCAACCATACACCAGTGGGCAATTTAAACTGACGACTATATTAAACGGATTTAGATACGGCGCCGGTTTAAAAAACTAGATGCATTTTGCTTTACAGTCGCGTCTGCCATTTCGCCACGCCCTGCGATTCTGTGCAGGGCGGCCGGACTTGAACCGGCACGGCCCGAAGGCCAACTGTTCCCATTAGCGTAATTTTGCTGTTAGCATCTATAATGGCGGGGTATACGGGAGTCGAACCCGTCTCATAGAATCGACAGTCCTAGGTCCTACCGATGAACGAACACCCCATGAACAAGACACGCTGCCCGTTCTCGCGGGTTTGAACCGCACACCGAGCGGGCCACTCGGTTCATCTATTGATTTTCATTCAATTATGTTTAACCATTGGTTAATCGCTGTATGTGTCTTACATTTTATATTATACCGTGGCGGAGAGAACAGGTCTCGATCCTGTATGAGTTTTTACCTCCCTCGCTTTCCAGGCGAGTACGTTTGCCAATTCCGTCATCTCTCCATTGTGGCGGATGGAGCAGGTCTCGATCCTGCATGCGTTTTACCGCTCCCGGGTTCGAGCCGGGCCCGTTTGCCAATTCCGGCATCCATCCTTTATTGGAGCCGCCTGGAGAACTCGAATCTCCGTTTTCCATATTACAAGTATGGCGCTTAACCTCTCAGCCAAGGCGGCAATAATGGCGGAGGGACCGGGAATCGAACCCAGAGAACCTTTCAGTCCACGGCTTAGCAAGCCGCTCGAATACCGTTATCGCACCCCTCCGAAAAAACGGCGTCTTCGCAATTGACTGTTAAAAACACATTGACGCCGAAATGAAATTAACTGGCGGAGGGAGAGGGTTTCGATCCCCCGTGTCCTTTCGGTACTTCCGCTTTCAAGGCGGACGCGTTTGCCAGTTCCGCCATCCCTCCGAAACGAAAAGTCGAAGCCGCCGCGCGGATTGACTCCGCTGACCGCCCGGCGGCGGGCGCTCTCCTGACTTGTCGAAACGGAACCCGGAGAAAACCCCGTCTCTATCCGGCGCGCCTACGTCGCCGGCCCAAATGGTAGCGGGTGTGGGAAGTGCGCCCAACGTGGAGATTTCTCCGCGAGCTTATGAGGCTCGTGACTTTGACTTCTAGTCTAACCCGCAATCTAGTACGCACGACAGACTGCCGCAGGCTTCCTGCCTTAACTGGACCAAACTTCGGCTATTGCCTTCTGCCGTGCCGCTCGCGGCCTAAACCCTGTTTACCGTCGCCGCGACGACTTCATTAAATCTATCTATTTATATTATACTGTACTTTTAACAGCCTTAAGATGGTCTACGACCTTTTGCAGGCTGTCTGCATCCGTTTTGCGCAAAATGACTTCATCGAACGCGCCGTACTTGCATTTATACCCGAATGCATACTTCAAACCGCGCCAAAGCCGCTTCCAGAACCCCGCGCAGTTTGCCAGGCATACTGAAACGTACACCTCGTCGTCGGTGTCATCCCAACGGACGATAAGCTGATGCTCTTCAGAAGAGCATTCGCATAAAAGCAAGATTTCATTGTCGTTCTTCATATGATTATTATACCGCGTATGGTGCCGCCGGAGGGATTCGAACCCCCAACATTCTGGTCCTAAGCCAAACGCGACTGCCTGTTGCGCCACGACGGCTGGGTTGCCATGCTGGATTCGGACCAGCGATCTTCTGAGTCACAATCAGACGTCTTAAGCCAGGCTCGACTAATGGCAACATAAAGTGGTGGGCCCAAGTGGGAACGATCCACTGCCTCAGGATTTTCAGTCCCGTGTACAACAACCAACTATACGACAGACCCATTTGCTTGCATTCACGTTCTATTCTTGCGACACGGGGATTACTGTGTGTCACCTCCACCAAGAGAACATCTCCACGCAATGCAAGGCTTTTGGTGTGTCTGAGAGGATTCGAACCTCCACTGAGCAGTCTCTGAAACTGCCGCCTCTGCCAATTGGACTACAGACACATATTTCCGGCGTTAGGAATTCCCGGCGTATAGGCTCGTCTGACGGGAGAGCGCTAGCTGGGCGCACTCGAAGATTCCCTCCCTGCTAAAGAGAACCCGTAACTACCACCAACATCTCAGTCGCTAACGCCGAAAAATCAATTCAAATGCGCTGCGACACGCCTGTCTTTTCCAGACTTCGCGTCGCGCATGGCATCGTCATACCCCGCGCGGTGGCCTTTCGAATAGAACAACCTGAACGCCGCGAGCATCGACGCGCGCAGCAAAATAGAATCACCCGCATGAGCGAGGACCTTGTCAGCAACGTCCTGCATGTCATTTTCGTTTTCGTCTTCCGCCGACATCATGAACACCTTTCAAAGAATCGACCAGCCAATTATTTCAAGCTTCAGCTTCAGCTCTTCGGTCGAACCCGGCATGCCGAAATCCGGATAGGATTCCGCGAACTCCTTTTCGCGCCGCCTTTCCGCATCGGTATACCAGAACTTCCTGTTTCTATACGCTTTCGTTCCAAGATACCAGACGGCCTGCTTGTACGCTTCGTCGTCGGACATAACATACCTGTCATCCTCGGTCCATTCGAGCTTGTTCCCGTCGTATTCCGACATACTGAACAAACTGGTGGAGTCGCCGAGGCTTATATCCTTGCCTTCCGAATACAGGCTTATCTTCACCTGTTTTTCATCCTTGCCTCTCCAATACACCGGCTCGGTCGA
>Ga0310786_10000873_pt1 | contig 47950 bp, 51 predicted proteins | sample AusTroGonzalo_MG_FD_203881 | JGI IMG/M metagenome (GOLD analysis project Ga0310786, IMG submission 203881) | Bovine rumen microbial communities from tropical cattle in Woodstock, Queensland, Australia - Gonzalo_03 (v2) (version 2) | ecosystem: Host-associated > Mammals > Digestive system >...
AAGCCGTCTTTTACCTTACCGAGCACGCAACCTTCGGAAGCCTCACGGTCGCTACGCTTGGCTGCGATTGCCTGTCCGCGCTTGCGGAGCAAGTCCTTCGCAACCTCAAAGTCGCCGTTTGCCTCTTCCAGAGCCTTCTTTACGTCCATCATACCTGCGCCGGTAATATCACGCAGTTTTTTGATATCTGCTAATGTTACTGCCATAGTAATTTTGAATTTTGAATTTTTAATTTTGAATTACTCTGCCTCTGCAGGAGCAGCAGCCTCTGCTACTTTCTCAGCCTCTGCTTTCGGAGCAGCTTTGCGGATACGCTGGCGACGCTCTTTGGGTTGCGGAGCCTCGGCGGTTGCCTGCTCCTGAGCTGCCTCTTCGTCTGCCTTCTCCACCTTACGCTCCTCGAGACCCTCCTTGATAGCCTCGCATACAGCGCCCAGGATCACGTCGATAGCCTTGGTGGCATCGTCGTTAGCAGGGATGACGAAATCGATATTGTTCGGGTTGGAGTTGGTATCCACGATAGCGAATACGGGGATTCCCAGACGGTTAGCCTCGGCAACGGCAATCTTCTCCTTGATCACGTCCACTACGAATACTGCACTCGGCAGACGGGTCATGTCGGCGATAGAGCCAAGGTTCTTCTCGAGTTTCTCGCGCTGACGGCTGATCTGCAGTTTCTCACGCTTCGACATGTTGTCCATCGTGCCGTCGGAAGCCATCTTGTCGATCTGGCTCATTTTCTTCACAGCCTTGCGGATAGTCGGGAAGTTGGTGAGCATACCACCTGCCCAACGCTCGGTGATGTACGGCATGCCTACTTCCTGTGCATGAGCGGCAATCACTTCCTGTGCTTGCTTTTTCGTGCCTACGAAGAGGACCTTACGTCCGCTGCGAGCCAGGTTCTTCAGTGCCTCTGCTGCCTCTTCCACTTTGATAGCAGTCTTGTTCAGGTCGATGATGTGGATACCGTTGCGCTCCATGTAGATGTACGGAGCCATTGCCGGATTCCATTTGCGTTTGAGGTGGCCAAAGTGTGCGCCTGCCTCGAGAAGTTGATCAAAATTTGTTCTCATTTTGAAAAAATCTAAAATTTAAAATGTAAAATATAAAATTATTTTATCTCCTTGGGTTTTGGAATGCCTTCCACGCGTACACGAACATTATATATATACGCGCATAGAGTTTCCCGTAACCGATAACCGGTAACCCATAACCCTATTAAGCAGCCAAAACAATCATGGGGTAATTCTTAATTCTTAATTTTTAATTTTGAATTTCAGCCAAGAAGTCCCCACGATTTGGAGTATTTTGGGATTAACGTTTACTGAACTGGAAGTGCTTACGTGCCTTCGGCTGACCCGGTTTCTTACGCTCAACCTCACGAGCGTCACGAGTCATGAAGCCTTCTGCCTTCAGAGCCACTTTGTCTTCCGGATTGATCTTCACCAGTGCGCGTGCGATAGCGAGACGAAGCGCCTCTGCCTGGCCTTTGAAGCCACCGCCGTCAAGGGTCACCTTGATATCGTATTTCTCTGCCACGCCCAGCTTGTTCAGCGGCTGGCATACGATATAGCGCAGAATAGAAGACGGGAAATAAGTCTCGATGTCGCGACCGTTGATCACGATCTTGCCGGCACCTTCATTTACGTAAACGCGGGCTACTGCCTCTTTACGACGTCCTAATGCATTAACTGTTTCCATGTGCTTCTATTTATTTGAGGGTGTTAATATCAATTGCTTTCGGTTGTTGAGCCTGCATGTTGTGCTCTGCGCCTTCGAAGATGTACAGATTGTTGATCTGCTTTGCACCGAGACGGTTCTTCGGGAGCATACCTTTTACTACTTTGCGAACGAGCTTGTCTGCGCCCTTGGCCATCAGGTCAGCCGGGGTGAACTCACGCTGGCCGCCCGGGAAACCGGTGTAGCGTACATAGACGCGGTCGTTCCATTTGTTACCGGTCAACTGCACCTTGCCGGCGTTGATGATGATTACGTTGTCTCCACAGTCCACGTTCGGAGTGAAGGACGGTTTGTACTTACCACGCAGCAGTTTTGCCACTTTGGAAGCCATGCGGCCGAGGATCTGGCCTTCAGCGTCAACCACTACCCACTCTTTCTTGGCGGTAGCCTTGTTTACTGACACTGTTTTGTAACTGTTAAATTCCATTTGTTTTGTTTGTTTTGGCCAACCCGACAGACATCTTTACGGTTTTTTAGGGCGTTCAGCATTCAGCTTTCAGTTTTCAGCTTTTTTCTTTCTGACGGCTGACAGCTGACGGCTGATGGCTTGTTAACTCACTGCCCAGATTGGCGATTATTATTAGTTGTTTCTATGTGTCCGTGCGCACTACGCGCACAAAACGGCTGCAAAATTACTGCTTTTTTTTGACATGACCAAATTTTTCTGAAAGAAAATTCAAAAAAACAATTTTTATTTGCATATTTCATCGAAAAGCAGTATCTTTGCAACATAAACATATCGAAATATGAGCAACAAAATCACTTTACTAATTGTCCTGTTCGCATACTGTCATGCGTTCGCTGCGACCTCAACGCTTACTTTTACCGCTAAATGCAACGGTTCCGGCACGGCAGATGATGGTGCGGTATGGACGGTCACTTCGGATGGAACAGAATCATCCTATAATTCCACTAAAGGTGTCTGTTTCGGATCGAGCAGCAATAGTGTTTCCTATTTAAGTCTATCCACCAACGATATTCCCGGCACGATAACCCAAGTAAAAGTAAATGCCTGCGGAACAGTATACAAAACCTTTATTTCTATTAAAGTAGGAAGTTCGGATTTTCTATTCAACGAGACAACGCTTGCCGGTCTTGCATCCGCTCCTGCCTATGCCACTTTTACCGGTTCAGCAAGTGGAGAGATCAGAGTATATATTACCCAAACTTCCGCAAAAACTTCCATCTATTGCAAATCAATCGAAGTGACCTACACTGCCGACATGATGGTTCATGATACAGAGACGCAGACCATCAGCAGTCCGCAGACCGTAGAGAATCTCACCATAGAGGCCGGAGGTGCTGTGGTGCTGAGTGATAAAAAACTGACGGTAAACGGTGATTTTGTACTCCATACAACGATGGGAAGCGGCAAATCAGGCCAACTGACAGGTGCCACAAGCACCAATTTCGAAGTGAACGGAGACGCGTTCATTGATATCACGCTTGGCGACAATGGCAATCCCGCCAAATGGCATGCCTTCACGGTACCCTTCCCCGTAGATGCGCTCCACGGCATCTACGACACGGATGGCACCCCACTGACCAACGAGGTACACTACGCCATCATGGATTATCATGGAGACATGCGAGCCAATGGCGAATACGGCTGGAAGAAATTCACGGGAACGATGAGTCCCGGCACGTTCTACCTGATGACCGTAGATGGCTCACGAACCACCTACCGAATGAAAGCTGCGGGAGAACTGCTGACGGCCGCGAGCAAGTCTTTTGAGTACTATACAGGCAGTGGTGCTACTACGGACTACGGCTGGAACGGCATCGGCAATCCGACACTCGGCTACCATAAGGTCGACTATCCCGTACAGGTGCTGGATCCGGAGCATTATGTCTTCGAAACGAAACCGGCTAATTCGTGCAATTTTGTGGTGGGTACGCCGTTCTTCTACCAGGCTTCAGCGGACGGATCGATGTCGATGCTTACAGCCGATGCAGCTGCAGCATACGCTCCTCAGCGCATGAATACGGCGCAACAGCCACAAGCCGCTATCACGTTCGGCAATGACGATTATACCGACTGTCTATACCTCTCCGCATCCGAAGATGCCGGCGAGTTCTACGAAATAGGCAAAGACCTTGAGAAGATGACGATGACAACGCACCCTACTGTGCCACAGATCGCGGGCCTTGCCTACGGCACAAGCCTCTGTATGCTCCACGCGCCCTTGTCCGACGACGAAGCCAGCTACTCGCTCTCGCTCTATACTCCCACCGGCGGCACATATACCATCGCTGCACAAGACATCAGCGAGGCTAAGGTATATCTGACGGAAGACGGCATCGTGCTGCAGGACATCACTTCTCAGGCGGCTCAGCTGCAACTCACTCAAGGCACCAACAACCGATACGGAATTGTCCTCTCCGTCCGCTCGTCTTCGCCGACCCATATGGACGAGACAGGCAGTTCGGAGAAGGTGGCCCGGAAGATGCTCCTCCGCAATCAACTATGGATCCTACGCGGAGGCAAACTATATGATTCTACAGGAAAAATCGTTCGTCAATAACATGCGCACCATGAACAGAAAACCCTATATCCTGCCTTATACGCAAGCGGTTTCCATTCAGACCGATTGTCATATCATGCTCTTGGGCTCCTCTACTGCGCCGCAACCCGGGAAAACCAACGCTCCCGTTTTTTAAATACGGCACGGAGCCAATCATAAATCTTAAATCATAATTCGGAAAGAATCCTGATTATTCTTTCTGCAGCATGTCCGTCCCAGAGCGGCGGGATAGCCCCTTTCTTCCATTCTCCGGCAAACAACTTGCGCAATGCGGGTGCGACGGCAGCGGGATCGGTTCCGATCAGCTCGTTCGTACCGATAGTGCATGTCTCCGGACGCTCGGTGTTGTCGCGCAGCGTGATACAGGGCACGCCCATGACGGTGGTCTCTTCGGTGATACCGCCGCTATCCGTCACCACGGCTTTGGCGCGTTCCACGAGGTAGTTGAACTCCAGATACCCCATCGGCTCCACGATATGCAGGTTCGGGAACCGCTGCGCCACATGCGCCTCATCGCCCCACAGATTATAGAATATCTTCGCCGTGCGAGGATGAATCGGGAACACAATCGGCAGCCCCTCCACGTTGGTGATGATCTGCTCCATCAGTGCACGCAGGTGGTTCTCCTCATCCACGTTTGCCGGACGGTGCATCGTCATGACGATATACTGCTGCTCTTTCAGCCCAAGTGCGTCCCATACTTCCGGTTTGCGGAATCGCGCCCTATTCGCCAACAGCGTATCAATCATCACGTTACCCACAAACCATACTTTGGGGCCTTTCCCTGCCCTTTCCTGAAGGAACGGGGATATGAGCCTCTCCTCGGTCCTCCCCTGAAGGGAAGGAAGACTTTCTGCCACCGCCTTAATCTTCGCTACTACCTCCTCCGGTTGTAGGAGTAACTCCTCATTAGTAAAACGTAACTCTGTATATCCAAGTTTCTGTAGATGTGTCGTACGACATTCGTCATATTCTTTCTGCTTAGGAGTATTATGGTAACCTCCATCAAGTTCTATCACTAGTCCTTTCTCAACACACATAAAATCCACTATATAGTCTAAGATGATGTGTTGTCGGCGGAAATGCAGACCGATGTTATTGCTCTTTAGCATATCCCATAGGACAGCTTCAGCCTCCGTAGGATTATTGCGGTTAGCCTGAGCATTGGCCTTTAATAACTCGTACTGTGTACTATCGGCCGTGTGCGTTCCCCACACGCTCGCAAAGGACTTACAATTTTCCTCTCTTCCCTTTAGGGAGGAGTCGGAAGTAGGCTGTTTTTCTCTCCTCCCTTCAGGGGGGAGTTGGAGAGAGGCACCCATGCGAACTAAGTTCGCATTCGCAACGTCTGATGTCGTAAACATATAATCCGCCAGACTGTCGGTCACCATACGGTTGATCTCCTCCGGCATCGTCAGGTCCCAGCTGCGTATTCCGGCCTCCACGTGGCACACTCTGGTATTCAGTTTCTTCGCCACAATGGAACATGCCATCGTCGAAGTCACGTCACCCACGACCAGCACCACATCCGTAGGATGCGCCATCAGTTCTTTCTCAAACGCGATCATGATAGCGGCAGTCTGTTCGGCCTGGGTGCCGCCGCCGCAACCGAGGTTCACGTCCGGAGCAGGGATACCCAGTTCCTCGAAGAACGTGTCGCTCATGTTCTTGTCGTAGTGCTGACCGGTGTGTACCAACCGGTACTCCACCCGCTTATTCGCTAATTCGTTAACTCGTTCATTCGTTAACTCATTAAATCGCTGAATGGCATGTATCAGCGCAGCTATCTTCATAAAATTCGGCCTAGCACCTGCAATCAATGTTATCTTCATTTTTTTCTATTATTTCTATTTTATATCTTCATTCTTCAATATCATTTCTCTCGTTTCTCCACTGCCTCTTCTATCGCCGCCAATTCTGCATCCCCGCTTACCGCAGAACCATCCACATCACCCTCCGTCACCGCAAACAACTCCTTGTCTGCCTCATCCGCTTCCGCGGCAGCCAGTGCCTTCCTCCGCGCATTAAACGCCTCGTACACCGCGTCCACATGCGCTTCCATCTGCTTGTTGCTGATGCTCCCGGCACCTTGCAGCACCACTTTCCCTTGGAAGTTCAGCAGCGAATCCACCGTCTCGCGCCAATAACGCAGCGTCAAGTCTTTCCGCTCTCTCACACGCAACTCAGCCGAGTCCAGGAACATCGTCGTCAACCGGTTCAGCACATCTATCTCTTCCTGCCGCAGGTAGTTCTTAGCCGTGTAAATATCACCCTTCCGCACAATACTCCCCTGCCACGACGTCAACGCCATGTTCGGTTTCGACGCGTCTGCACGCCCCACGATGATCTCCGCAGCCGTTTGTCCCGTCACAGCGTACAGCAACTTGTTCTGCGTCTCGGCAAAGAACATCTGCGTCGCTTTGTCTGTCTTGTCATAATCGCTACTCAGCGCCAACAGATCCCGCACTTTCTGATAGAACCGCTTCTCGGATGCACGGATCTCGCGTATCCGTTCCAGCAACTCGTCGAAGTAATCCGGCCTTCCGTTGGGATTCTTCAACCGCTCATCATCCATCGTGAAACCTTTAACCAAATACTCCGTCAGGTGCTGATTGGCCCATATACGGAACTGTGTACCGCGCTTACTCCGTACACGAAAACCGATAGCCATGATCATCTCCAGCGAGTAGAACGTCACCTCATAATTCTTCCCGTCTGCAGCAGTAGTAAAGAATTTCTTTACAACTGAATTTGCGTCCAACTCCCTCTCGTTCAGTATGTTAGCGATGTGTTGCCCTATACCTTGCTTAGAGGTGTCAAAAAGTTCCGCAAGCTGATTTTGGTTCATCCACACGCTCCCATCCCGCGCATACAGCACCACACTCGCCTTTCCGTCGATGGTGTTGTAAATGATGATATTGCTCTCGCTTTTATCCATGATTCTCTAATTCTCTTTGGCTTTCATTTAGCATTCCTCATGTTCACATCAGGACATCATAGATGGGTGATTTTCGTTCTTATCTATAGAATAGTTAAGTCCATACAAATAGGCAGTAATTGTCTTGTCCATATTGTAACTTACTTCTTGAAAGTATTATTCGTTTTAGTTGTTTTGATAGTTCGCCACTGAAACATTAATTGCTGCCCTAATTCCGTTAAACTCCAAAATAATGCCATGCCTCCTTTGGTCGTTTTTGAATATGACGTAGAGATTAGTTTATGTGCCATGAACTGTATTTTTATAGTTTGGAAATCTTGGCTATTTATTTCTACCACATCATCTACCGTCATACCTGTATAACTAAATGCAATACTCGTTAATAAGTTCTTCACTTTTTCTTCATTCGGATAATCCATTAAATATGGTGCAAGGCTCTCAAACAATTGTTTCCATGTTACACTACATTCCCAATTTTGTGAAATAACTCTTCCTTGCCACATATGATAATTTTTCCCATGTATAGATATTTTTTCGTCAAATCCTGCAATATCTTTATATTGTAGTCTTGACTCTTGTTTTCTCTTGTACTCTCTCAAATCTGTCACTTCCTTGCGCAATTGGCTTAGTTCGACGAGATTTTCATTAGACATTACTTGATTTGCACGTACCCATCCAATCGCTGGATGTTCACTCTTCTCTTTATTTAAACTTATAATTACCGAATAAACCAAATCTTGTTTGTTGTTCCATTGACGAACGATTCTTCCAGTTTGTACTTTCTCTTTGAAGTGTGCTAATTTTTGTATTTTCGTTGCATCAGTTTCTTTCTCAGTTATTGCATCTTCTTTTCGCACAAAAGCTAGTACAGGAATCTTCTTGCTTACAGCATAATCATATTCTTTCTCCGTATAACTTACCCCATCGTCTGCCAAAGAACCATATTTGCCAGCTATGATAACTACATAATAATCGCAATTGTCAATAACTTTCTTAATAAAATTAAATTGCTCTTCATCTGTTGCGGGAAACATTTCCATTCCAGATGGAATATCGTCTGCTTCTTGAACCGCTGTTAAGACAGCTTGTCTTTCTTCTTTTAAATCAACAAATGTTGAACTTACAAATATTTGATATTTTTTATCCATTAACCCTTACATATGTTATTCTTTAAACCGCAAATTTATCTTATCACTATTTGTCCCATTAGAATATTAGATAGAATTGTATAATTATTATTATGTTTCCCTGCTAATAACCGAAAATCGTATTATTTTTTTATCACAAATTTTGCTTGCAAAATTACAAAAAAAAACTGACATATACAAATTTATATGCCAATTTTTGTGATATTTCTTCATTCTGCTTGTTATTTTCACAAGAATGCGCTACATTTACGATTAATTTTCGATTTTGCCACCATGTATACCCCCTCCTGTCCACTCTCCTGTATATAGCCAAATCTCGTAAAAGTAAAGCCATTCCGCAATCCACGGAACGATAGTATTAGCTATGATTTTATCTGGGCTCCACTCCTTCTCTTTGCCTTCATCGTTATAATACAAGCATATCTGTTGTTCCGCAGTATCATATACATGCGGAAGAGATGTCTTTCCTGTTGCCAACGCCAAAGGCTTCGGAGATACCACATAAACCTTTGGGGAGCTACCAAGTCGATAAACCAATTTAATCGTATACGTCATGCTCAATGGAGATGGTTTTACCTTCCACCTCCATACGAGCAGATCCCCCTTTTTATCAGCGATTTCTCCAGTTGGGTATCGCCTTAGCGCATCAGCTTGTATTGATATCGGCAGCATCTTACTTACCAAAGAAATTATGCGCTGCTACTTTCGTTCCAACGCCACCTAACAACCCGGTTGCCCCTACTTTGAGTGCACCATTATCACGATTTTGCTTTGTCTCCCGTCCAACTGCTTCAAACACACGCTTACTTGCTCTTTCGCCACACAAAGCCTCAAGACCTACTTGTAGTCCTCGCATATCACCACTACCGATATGCGCAACCTCGGCACGAATAGCTTCTGCCCATTTATAGAACATTTCTTGTTTGCGCGGCTCAGCCACCCACTTGTCAGCAAAATTTTCAGCCGGATCGACCGGATTCGGAATGTACTTTACTAATCTACCATTCACCATGCGCTCCTCTACTAAATTCGGCATTATAGACACTATCCTTGATAGTGCATCATATAAGTTAGCCTCACCATCATACGCTTTTGCAGCAAGGGTTGTGATAATAATAGATATCGGCTTATCGTCATCTCCGTCAAACATCAAATCACGGTGACGCTTGAGTATCTTTACTGCATTTTGCAACACCGATTGTGACGCCCCATACTTAGGAGCAGACTCAACACTATCACGAACAGCCTTCAATATAGTCTTTTGACAACGTTCCTTGAACCATTTAGCATATCCGAACGGATTGCTATGTGGCCAATCTGCATGGTTAGTATCCGTCGTATAATTGGGCCATGTCTTGTCCGTAATACTAATTGCTAACTGTCCGTAATCCTTATAATCAAAGCGCTCCAACAGCATACCATAGTTTTCCGCTACAACAGCAGGAAGAATGTCCATATGATATCTGCTCTCCGAACCTTCACGATATAATAGTGTCCAACACCTTTTTCCTCCATCGCGCTTCTCTATCATGTCATTATAACGCTTTGATCCCTTCAAACAGTCACCAACTGCATCCTTCAAGTTCTTTTGCGTCCAAGTGCTCGGAATATTCTTAAACTCACATACCAAATCGATGTCCAAGTCATCCTCCTCCGCTATTGGCTTTATAGCAGTGCCTAAACGTATCGAACCTTGAGGATGTATCTCCGGATGGTATGGTTTTAACGCATCATTATCAGCTAAAAAGTTACCCACTGCCTCGTAACTACGTACGAGTGTTTCGTGTTGACTTTCAGAAATCGATATCTCCTGAACCGCTTTCCTTAATACGTCATTAATTTGTTGTTTTTGTCCTTCGTTTATCATGTTGTTAAAAATTTTCTATTGTAAAAGCATGCCTATCAATTTCAGAGATAGACTTATTATAATCATACAAATGCAACGGCAGATCTGCCTTGGGCATCCACACACGTCCCACCTCCACAGCACATGCATTCGGCATTGCCATAAACACCTTAATACCTGTCTTTCCTGCGTCCTTGATTTCCTTGAACACCATTCTCGTAATCTGCCGGAATGCCGACAACTGCTTCTCAGTTTTCAAAATGTCCAACCCCGGATTTTGCAAAGTCACCTCCCATATGCTTGCGTTAGGAAACTGCTCTTCCACTCGCTTGCGTATATCTGCACTAATCGAGAATACCAGACACGCTTCGCCATCAACCTTCTCCGGTCGTCTCAAATAAAACTCATCCGATACTTGCTCATCCAGCCACTTCCACGTATTCGGTGTACGATGTTTCTGAAACACCAACACATCATACATCTCTGGCAACAACGTTCCCAATCGCACAAGCAATGGCATAGGTGCCAACGCGAACAATGCCATCTTAGTTACTGCCCCACCATCAATTCGCTCAATAACTTTCTGTTGCACTAGCTTCTCAACATACTCCTTCTCTCGTTTCCAAAACTCAGGTTCATTCTCCGTCATGAAGGAATTTTTGAGACCTATCTCAATATATTCAGCACTCGGATAGGACTCTGGCCATAGTGCATCCACCGTGCTCTCGTACGGTATATTGACCAGATTCGATCCGATGTTCGCATGGTATATCACTATCGTTCGCTGATTATCCACTTGGATATTTAATAAGCGTTGCACTCTATCCTCATGCTTCTTCTTCATCGCTTGCAACAACTCCTTAGGGAACTTCTCCGGCTGTGTATCAACCAGATGATGATGTTTCGGACATAACAGAATGATGTTGTCCACTTCTCCTGCATATTCCTTAGAATCTTCTTGTCCGCGTGGTCCTTTGGGAGATTCAGCTATTATGTGTGCATACTGCTGGTCGTTGAATTCTATCTGCGTTATGTTATCCTTCAGAAGGTACTCATTGCATCCGTCAAACTCACACCTTCCACCAGCGCGGAAAGTGATTAATCCTTTCTTTTCTGCTCCTAAATTTGTTCTAGACATAGTATTACTTTAAAGTGCTTATTGACTAATAGCATCATTTCTACAGGTTAAGGTTTCTCCTGTTCGATATAGAGACAAGAAAGCCTCCCTTCCGACAACTTACATTCTTCAACTTCCGTGCCAAACCCTAAACACCACCTTCTCCGCTGACATTTTGGCAGTCTACTCTGCCACTCGTTGTTTATTTTTGACGTCGAAAATTCAAGAAGGGTACAATTTGTACCACACACGAAAAAAGGTGCTACATCGTCGCACCAATTCACTCTGTCGGTTTTTCCGACATACTGCTTAAAAAAATACAAAAAAGGGTTGTTCGGAATTTCCGACATACCACTCTCCAAATCCAAAGTGGTCAATTTCGACCACTTTAAAACTACATCATATAATATATAGCGTCAGGATTGTGCCAAGTCCGTCTCTGCTGCTTCCTCATCCATCGTCGCCAACAGTTCCAAGCCTTTCGGCGTCAGCTTGTAGGCTTGCTCGGGTTTGGTAGGTGAGTTGGGGTACGCAAAAGCAATCAATCCCATGCCACATGCCGGTTTCAAGTAATGATCAATAAACGTTCGCCTACTCTTCTGCCGCAGTTGCAAGTCAGCCACCAGTTGTCGCCGCGGCAGCACAGCCTTCCCGATCACACGCACCAACATCTTCACACGCTCATCCACAGCCCCATCTCCACGCAACCGTTTGTTCCTCGGTTCTTCGACAATCACATTAGGTTCCTCAGTCGGCTCGTCGATAGCCTCAATGTAAAAACTAAATGGCCGGAATCCATCGTTGCAACTGATCATCGCACTCATCGGATTGCGCATCCACCCATCGTAGAAGTTTCCCTTGCCATACGCCAAAGCCACCACGAACTCCCGCATCGATGCCCAAGCAGCGGCACATAAGCCTTCCGGACATTGCGCGTCGATTGACACCCACTCTTGCCCTTCGTGAATGGTACACGCATGTTCAATGGGGTTCTCGTATTGAGCCATCAGGTCCGGATATACCGTCTGCCGTACGGCTGTGATCCGCACTTTCTTCAACGCTTGACGAACACGTTTGCCTCGTGCCATAGTTCAAAATTCCTTTGCGACTGCAAAGGTACAAAAATTTTTCGACTTGTGCAAGTTTTCTGCTACAAAAAGGTACAAGCTTGTGCATTTTGTTGCCTTAAAGGTACAAGTCATGGGGTATTTCAGCTTGTTCCTTTAAGAAAATATTGAATTTGATAAACCCACTAAAGATAAAAGCCAAGTATGATCACTGCAATTCTTCCACAAATTGTGGAATATTTCTTCATAGGGACAATTTGTCCCCAGGTAACCATCTAACCGCATCGATTTGCATACGGTTAAACAGCGTTATATCCCTCCACGAGACACCCTTTTTACCCTTTCATGGAGGATTATCTTAACGATTTCTCTACGCCTAATGTGACTTCTCCAACAAGTTTTAGCACTATTTTTTGATACTTTTCCAACTTTTTGTAATGGCCGTTAATTCAACCACGTTGCAAAACTGAGCATGTATCCCTACTCTATATATTATTAAAAGGAATATAGCCTAAGGGTACAAGCCAGAGAGGTAGCTTGTACCTTTAAGAGATAGCTAAAAGAAGATAAATGCACTAAAGGAACAACCAAAGATGAGCAGTGTTTGTTTGTACCCTTAAGGACAGAAGCAAGATCAATAATTGCACTAAAGGAACAAGCCAATACACATAGCATGTACCTTTAAGAGGATAATTAAAACAATAATAAAAGGAACAAGCCTACTCTACTCAGGTGGTGGGGAACATGGCTTGTTCCCCTAGGGAGTAATAATAGATCGAGATACAAGACAAAAGGAGCAAGCCAGAAGTACTACAATATAGATTAAGCTTGTACCTTTAAGGAATAAATTAAACAAACAAAAAACTCTAAAGGAACAAGCTAGAACCACAACAATGGTAATAAGCTTATTCCTTTAACAACATTTAATAAAGTATTAAATAAATAAAAGGTACAAGCTTGACTTGTACCTTTAGTAATATACTACTCTATTTAAACCTGGTCCAGAAGTCGAGTGTTGCGTTCTTGGTCTCTGCCACCGAATGGGGATAGTTCTCGATAAAATAGGTCAAGCAATAATCGTGCCCCTGTGGCTAAGAACTTGGCACAATCAATCTTCTCGGAAAGCATCTTCTATTTCTGGTTCTCAACCCATTTAAGGAATGGCTCTAACGTTCGCTCGTTATAAGGAACAAATGTCTTGGCATGCCCAATCAGTACCACATCTACATGCTCTTTATCAACTGAGCGCCGCATCACATTTCTCATCATTCGTTTCAAGCCACGCGAGTTGACTTGATTAAAGTCCATCTTCAATGGACTTAGCCGGAAAAATGATTTAAGTGAGATATGACGATTATCGTTTTTGTCTGCATTGGCAGTCTCTGCCGTTTTTACAGACGATTTCTTATGCTTATGGAACTTCGCCCGTATCATCCGGAAGATACGAATCGGACTCACAAAATCCCAGAACGGCCGCATCTCCGTATATATCGGCATCTCCACCAGCTGCCCCTCCGCATCATACTCGTTGATATTATGCACCGATGCCGGATAGGCGAACAGGTTATCATGCGCTTCCCGATAGTCGTAGCACACGTTCCCTCCTTGCACGCCCCCCTTGAACACCGACGTATCATGCGTTATCCCGTGTTTGACCAGCACGCGGTACAGGTTCTCCGTCGGCATCATGCTCCAGTTGGCAGCACGGAACAGCCATACGCGATAATCCTTTTTGATCGGCTTGAGCAGCGTCTGGAGGTAGGTGACGCACTGCGAAACCATCTCGTCTATCCGTTCGATGGGCAACGCAGCCATGTTGTACTCCTCGATGCACTGATCGAACGCCCCGTTCTTGTGCTGCGCCTTGAAGTACGACGAATGCACATGCAACTGCACATCATGTCCGCGTTTTATTGCCTCGCACAGTTGCGCCTCTATGTCCGCCACATGAAAATCATCATGTCCGGTCTCAGCAGCATACCGCTTGAAGCACAGGATCTCCGCCACATCCGCCATGATAGTGAGCCGCTGCCCATATTTCTCCAGCAGCGTCATCAGCCGATATGTCGGCTCTACCATCAGTTCGTACGGATTACCGTCTCCGTTGCCATGGATCTCGTAATCGAGGGTAAATATCAAATTATACTTGCTCATAATGATTTACTGAATAAACGTAACAATTTCCTCTGCTTCAGCAAGAACTTCAGCACCCCATATTTAAACTTGTTGATTACTATCGTCCCGGCATCAAACTCCATGTACTCGCCTCCGAAACTCCGCTTGAACGCATACACACCGTATGCCGGATGCGTCGGCTCCGGCTTCACCGGCACGCCCCCCAGATCCATGTACTTCACATCCTCGCGTTCCCGATAGTGCTCAATTGCTCGCCAAATCACATATGCGGAACTGCCGGTCTGCCTGTTCAACTCATAATCGCTGCCTCCCGAATAGTAATACGCAGTCTCTCCACTCACAATCATCACAGCCACGGTAGCAGGTTTGCCTTCCACGCTTCCGATGAACAAGGTTGCATCCGTATGTCGCAGTAGGTTCGCAAAGAAATTATCGGATTTCATCAACATCGATGCATTAGCATTCTTCTTTATCGCATGCTGTTGCGTCTGCTCACGAAGCAATTGCAATGTCGGCAGTTCCGCTATCGCCTCTTCACCTGTCAACGCACGCACCTCTACCCCATTCTTCTCTCCTTTCCGCACGATGTTGCGCTGCTTACTCTCCACGAGTTTCCATTGTGCCTCACTACTCTCTTGCAGCGGCAGCAGGAACGTCGCATTATGCTCGATGTTCAGATCCGGTAATTGCAAGCCGCGTACCCAATGCGTCAAGTTAAACATCACAATCTGTTCTTCACGCGCCCACGCACGCATACTCTCTATAAGGAGAGTCTGATACTTATTCGCCAATTCTTCCGACGCGAAGATAGGATACGCGTCAAAGTAAACCGATTTCGCAACTAGTCTCACAAACTTCTTATTGCCTCGATATACACCAACCCAACCACCAATTACTTGGTTCTTTTTAGAAACGACGCCACCCCAAATATCGTCTCGCCACTCATCCGGCAGCAACAGGTTTCCCCATAGACTCCGCTTCACCAGTGCCAAATATCCGGCATAGTTCTGCGCTGATATTTTCTCTATCTTATAACTCATAAACTCTTAACTTGCTCGTATATTTTCATTATGCGTTCAGCAATCTGTTCATTACTCAATCCATCCGCCAATATCTTCTCACGTCCCATTGTCTTGCCCTTATGCTCAAACGCTTTCTCTATAGCCTCTGCCACCTCTTTTGGCTCTCGGTTCTTGACTACGTAGCAGCCATCCAAACCTGCTACTCGTTCCTTTACGTCCCCCACATCGGTACTTACGATTGGACATCCGCAAGCCATAGCTTCTTTGATCACTTGTGGCGAACCCTCTGTTTTCGAAGTCATCAGCAAACAATCCACCGCACACATCAGTCTATTCACTTCTTCCCGCGTATATCCCCTCATCTCTATCAACTCCACCTCTCCACTCTTCACTCTTAACTCTTCACTATTCACTCTTGCGATAGCTGCCTTGGTAAGCTCCGGACCCTTCACATCATCCATGTACATACCGGCAAATAGCACCTTCCTATCGGAAGGCTTCCACCCTAATATCTTTCTCGCTGCGTCACGTGTTGTCAACTGATCCTCCGTCAAGTCCACACCACACGGTATCAATGAGCAGTTCTTTCGCTCTGCCCCATGCACAATATCCATCGTTCGCTGGCTCACGAATATATTCCATTTCGCCATCGCTATTGCCAATCGGGAGAATTTGCGCGCTTTTGCTACGTTGATATCCGATCCATGGTAAGTCACCACTACCGGTATGCGTCGCGTCGAAAGATTCGACAATAGTCCGCTCAGTCCGTAGTGTGCATGAATAATATCCGGCCGATATTCCCGTATCTTCTTTCGCAATGCAGGAATCTCTTTCAGATACCCTATAGCACCCTTCCCATGCACCAAGTAGTAGTCGCACTCCGCTCCCAGAGCACTAATCGCATTGACTTGCTCCTTCACATACGGAATGATTCCATCTTTCCGAAAGTCCCTATAACTGCAAACAATTAATACCTTCATCACTTACTCCTCGCATGTTTAAACACAATCTGATAGAATGCCTTCCAGAAATACCGCCAATCGGTGATGATCGGATGCTTGAGGTACGCCCTGGTGTACCGCGCTTCCGACTCAAACATCTCCTCCTGCGTCTGCGGCAGATCGGCATAGAACGGAGGCACCAGTCCCGGCTTCGCTTTCGTCCGCAGATCCTGCAACCACTCCGGATAGGTATCGAATTTCGTCTTACTCAACGGCCGCACACCCACTATCTTCATATCCCCTTTCAGCAGGTTGATAATCATCGGCAGCTCGTCGATCCATAGTTTGCGGAACACATGTCCCCAACTCGTAATACGGAAATCCTGTGCGGCCTTATCGCCATCGTTCGTGCCATACTTGTCGTACACATATTTCTGAATATACTCCGCATACGGATGCATCGTCCGCAGCTTGTAGAATTTCTTGATTTCTTTGTTCTTGCATACCCGCTGCAACGAGATCAGAGGACCATACACTTTGATCTGCTCCTGCGGATAGGGCTGCGAGTGACGATGCGCAAAGATATACTCGATATGCCCCATCGGCACGATCTCATCCACCTCAAAGCCGCAGTAGTACAAGCGTCCCAACACCTCCGTCTGCGACAGCATACGCTTCCGGCCTTTGGTGATATCGTAGTACAACCGGCTCGTCAGCATCATCCGCGGCACAACGCGCTTATTGAAAAAATACAGACTATAGATGATCCAGTTCAGTCCCCACGGGTAGCGTTTCAGAATCTTCTGTTTAATATACTCCTGCGGCCGGTAGCAGCATACGTAGATACCGTTATCCGGCAGTTTCTGGTTCACGATACAGAACCGACGGTTGATTCCCTTGGTATCGTTCAGCAGCTTCAGATCCACGATTGTCTTGTACTGATAATCCGGTATCTGCAGGAACGCAAACCGGTTCGTATCGCACACCGCTTTCGTCTGCCTACTATCAAGATGCGCTTTCTCTCGTAGCATCTCATAGTCCTCCATCGTCGTCACCGACAGCACCGACTGCTTGACGGACTCGATCGAGTTCTCGCTGCGCAACTCATCCTTCCGCGTCACTTTCGCATTTCGACGTTTCTCGATCTGCATCGCAGGAACCGTCATGTTCGTTGCGTACTTCCAGTAGTGCTCCATGATGATCACAAACGTCTCCAACGCACCCACTATCATGATCGTCCAGGACGCCACACGTGGCGACAGCGTCCACGGCAACTGCGGCAGTATCCACCAGCATAACCCGATCAGTATCCCTGCATCGGCTATCACCGACAGCAACGATTGCCAGAACCAAGTCTGCTTGTACGACCGGTACAGCTGCACCACCATACCCACCACGATCCACAGCACTGTCAGCACACCGAACAAGGACCAGTATGCACTCACCTCCATCTTCTCCGCAGCCCATCGCCATAGGATGCATAGCGCTGCCGCTATCACCCAAACGATGATATCTACTACAACTCTATTTCCCCAGCCTTTTCTAAGCATAGATAAATCTGCAATCTAAAATTTAAATCATTTGAACTTCTTCCAGAAAGCCTCATCAGCCTTGCGTGTCAAGGCTTCGCTTTCAGGATAGTTCTCGATGTACCAAGTAAGGTACTTCGCATAATCCACCTTATCCTTCAGCATCTGTTGTACCCGTGCTCCATAGATTTTCTTGCGCTCCGCAGGAGTAAGCGCCACTATCTCTTTCACGCGCTCACACATCTGCTCTACGCTACCCTCTTCAGAAGCCTTGATTCCGTAACCCAGATGATAATTATCCTCTAAGTCACGTAAGTAACCGATTCGTCCTACGAAATCATTAAATCGAATGAACGGTACGCCTAACACAGCGGCTTCCGCCGCCATCGTTTGACTATCGCCCACATACAAACTCGCGTATGCCATCACGTCGTGCATGTATATCGGGTTGATCTTAATGCGATACGGCTCCAGTTCGGGTTCCAGCTCCCGCTCTGACGTGATGTAAATATCCATCTTCGGCTTCATGATCTCTATCAACCGCATCGCCACCTCTTTGTTAATACCCTTGATATTATCATCATGATTCGCTTTCAGTTTGACGAACCGCATGATCGCATACGGCTTATCCGGATTGATGCCTTGCTGCCGGACGATGTCCACCGAAGGCGTGAAATGGTTCGGATGCAGGTATGCCAGTTCGTGATAGGACGGATACTTCGTCGTTTTCTTTGCCCATTTTCCGTCATCGCAGGTATCCGGAGTCAGCACATTCGTTGCTCCAGGGTAACATACTTTCACTTGCAGAGGGATAACATCTGCATCATCCTCTCCGCAGTATACCACCGGAATCCGCAACAAAGGACCTACGTACGAGTTCTCCACACTCGTTCCCGTCAGCAGATCCGGCTTCTGCTTGATGCAGAACACCAACTCGCGCCACATACGCTTCAATGCCCCGAGTCCCATACCGAGTTTGGTATCCTTACGTCCTTCTCGCAGGATGTTATGATACGGTATGCCGGAGTTCTGCAGCAACTGCTCCAGGTTCTCTTTCTTCTTTATCAGCACCTCCACCTCATGTCCGTCCTTCTTCAGGTTCTTGATAACGTTCTTATACAGGTGAAAGTGAGCAGGGTGTCCCAAGTAAACAACAACTTTCATACTATCAATCTTTAATACATTTCACACTCAATAAACCAATCGGATTCTCACGCGATTCACCGAACATAACCTCGATGGATGAACCATCTTTGCAAACCGTCAGACACTTACGTTGCTCGTTCGTATCCGTCTCATCATCATGGATGTTCCACCCACGTGAATGTTCGGCATAACGTTCATCTTCGTTGTCCGTAAATATCGTCACATACGGATGCACCCATGCCACGAACTTTTCGCAGTATTCGCCTCCGGCTACCAGTACCCATGCATCTTTGATGGCTGTACTCACTTCTGCATCTTGCATCAGCAGTAGCAGATTCTCTTTAGTGGCATTACGGCATACCACAATTTTCGCCTTCCCTAACTCAGCGAATTCAATCGTTTCTACCTGCTTCGGTGCAATACCTTTCCACTCCGCACCGGATTTAGTTACATTTAATGATGCTATTTTAGACATAATGAAATATTTTTTCAAAATTAAGTTAATCCTCGCCCAGCTAACTTAAACCAGTTCCACGCTATTGCACCTACGAACATTAGCACGCACCAATAGGTGAACCATCGTTTATATTTCTTTTTTGTTACCGCAATACTCAATCCATACGCCGCGAACATAAATTCAAGCGGCATCACCGGCTGATGGAATCGCTCCGATTGTGCAAATGTACTAAAGGCTAGTACTACCAAATACCCAAGCATAAAAGACAGTGGTAACATATGATCACGCCACTTTCCAGTAAGCAAAAGTATAAATAAAGCTAAGATAGTAAACGCTGATAATATATTTTTAACAAAATTGCCACCATTCAACAACAGTTGGAGGTCCTGCCCCGCATACGGTTGTACCATCGTGGGGAATGGTAGCGTAAAAATTAACGGAGCAAATACTGCGGATCCGGCATACTTTGCAAACGAGTTCCCGTCATCGCGCTTACTACGCCATTCCATATTATTCTTCTGCTCATTGGACTGAGCTTTCTCAATCAATGTTGAAGCCTGTTCTTGTATTTGATTACCCATCGTCACCCCAATGAGTAATATAGCCAAAACGCCAACTATAATACGTTTCCCCCAGCTTACAACCTTGCTTGAACTCATTACCACGGAGAAGATCAAAGCCAGAACCGCAACTAGAGCTAAAGGAGTACGGAATGTAAACAATGCTACGGCAATTAGTAAAACAGGTATTATCTTCCATGCTGTAAATTGCCTTGACCGGAGCATTTGGTCTGCTTGCTCTACAAATAGTACCGCCAAGAACACCATCTCTGTTTCTTTCAAATGCGTTCCGCAATAATACCAGAAGTTCGGCCATAAGGCACAGAAAATAGCCGCGACACGAGCTGTTTCAGATCCAAAATTACGTTTCGCTAAACGATAGACTAATATCACAGTTAAAGAGGACCACAAACAATGCAGTAAACGAACAGCGATTATACTCTTCCCTGTTAGCCAATATATAAAACCGAGATAGATAGGATGTCCTAAGTCTGCCAATTCCGTGCTCTTTGAAATTCCCTTTACTTCCTCGAAAAATCTACCATTATCTATTGCATCTGCTATAGCACTTCCTGCGTCATTATAAAAGAGAGTATCAGCATTTTCAAAACCAAAAGGATCTCCGTACGTATTCATGAAGATAATATATATTAATATCATCCACATCAAACGTGGAATAATGGCCAAAAGGAAGATTTTCTTCTCAAAAGTTTTATCTCTCCGTATCCTTTCTGTCGCTAAATTCTTAATCTCAAAGCTACCGTATAAGAAGAATATTAGAACAGCCGCAATACCGGATAGCACATAGTACCATGGCAGACTATAAGATGAGTATATGAGACTCACCACGCCAAGCGCCGACATGTATACCACGATAGAATATTGCGTCAACCACTTTGGGAACGCATCTCTTATCATAAGTATTCCTTTTGTCATTCGCTGCCGCATAGGCATCCTTGGTTGAGGAGGCGTTATCGGCTGCTGATTATAATATGAATTTTGAGGTGTATTCATTCTGTTCGTTGCTGAATAGTCAAATTTTACTATTTATCAAATTTACAAGTTCATAGAACCGAATCTTTTCTTTCAAAAATTCGATCACCACACTAATTAATAAGCATATTGTTACGAGAAGAACAAAGTTGCCCCCCCCCCGTAGCCATTCGCCGGAATGCAACAGATCTTTACAATAGAAAGCATTAAAGAAGGTATGCATCAGATAGCTATTCATTGAGTGCTTCCCGAGGAAGGAAAAAGTCACCATCAACCATTTAAAATGACGCACGATCGTTATTACGCATAATGCTACTGTGCAAGCGATGAATCCATCTATCCGCATGCCACTCCAATGTGGTATAATCGCATACATGCGAATAATGACAGTGGCTATCAGCAAACATATCGACGCAATAACAGCTATGGCTTTATGCCCTGCAAGCCACTCCTGGACATGTACCCCTTTATTCTCATACAATTTCCACACGATGCCTAAGATAAATGGGAACTGCCATAGGCACATATCTAAGTTGTCAAACGGCACACGAGTAGATAATCGCATTACTATCATACCTATTATGATAGCAAACCACGGTTTCCAGCGAATAGCACGGTATAACAGAGGGAATAACAGATAAAGGATGACAATCAGTGTATTGAACCACCAAGTGATATTGTACGAATTCCATCCTTGTAAGCCAAATATGTCCAATATCAAATGTCCCAATACACAGTTCTCTCCATAGGCTGCACTCAACGGACGGTGGAAAGCAAAAATAGTAATTGGAACGAAAATTAGGAATATCACCCAATAGTTGAGATAAAATTTCACTAACCTTCGTACTATAAATTTAAGATCATCTTTGATAGAGGTTGGAGTATAATTAGCAGCCAATCCATATCCCGAACAGAATAGAAATAACGCAACGCAAACCTTACCTAACACACCCAGCCACGCCAATACTCCGGTATATGGTTCCACTCCAGCTAGGGGGGATCCGTATAAATGATGACAAAGCATAGCGCAAATCGCTATTCCTTTCATCACAGATGTATCTTGACGGGTTAATACAAACATAGTTTAACTCTTTCTATTTCGTCAATAAAAAATCAAAATCCAGTTTCAGCAACTTTCGTATATGTCGCTCATATTCATTAGGATCAACATCCGTATCTGATTCATAGTATATCGTCTGCATACTCGTTTTCTTTCCCATCCATTTCAATACATTATATTTCGCATCCTGGGTCTGCGTACTTGGATATGGAGCGACTACTACAGTTACTTCTTGCCCCGCCTCTTGCAATTCTAACAAGTACGCCTCTCTGTCCTGATGTGCTTTGTTATATGCTCGTGCGACAGGAAGATCTTGCCGTATATTCAAGCACATGATAACACTTAAGAAAATCGCACAAACGGATATCGACGCCATGACAGACTTGCCACATAAATGTTTTTGCCCGCATGTCCATATATAGCCGATTGCAAAAAACATCAGAATATAGAAGAAACCTATTTGTATATAGTTTCGCTGAATAGCAAAGCCATTACTCAAATATGCCAAAGGTAAAACGCTTATAAGCAAATATACAAAGAATATAAGTATAGCCAATCCGATAGCCTTATTTCTACCCATTGGCAAGTCCATCGGATGTTTGCTTCCTGCCCATGTGCCTAGTGCTACTGCAATCAGGTGATATGGGAGATAGAAAATCATCATATAGATAAACATTCCCACACACATAACAACAGCTTTTCCTAACTCCATAATACTCTGCGGAGTCTGAATATCCTCCACTTCCTCCATTCTATTCCAATTCCCTGGTGCAACATAAACGACAGCAAAGCATATCAGCATCAAAACAGTAATACACAATAATCTGCGCACTTCTGGTTTGGCCCATGTTTTTCGCACGTTCCATCCTTCTTTATACCACATATATAGGCCTAAAGCGAATAGAACTAAGAACGATACCGTGGATATTGAAACTGCATTTCCCGCTATGAAAGTCGGAGATCCGACCAGCAAAATCCACTGCTTCCAATTAAGCGTTTCTTTTGATAAATATTTTACTAAGAGACATAGAATCGGAGCAAAGAGATAATACTGCATCGCACAAAGCCATGTGAATACCGCATAATCAATGCTCGTCAGCACATATACATTATAAAGTGTAATAATTCCGAGCCAACCTTTATATCCACTATTCTTGATAAATGGAAAATCTCGAAACGCACCCCATGTTATGATAACTCCGAGCACATAGAATATAATCGGCCAAAAGTGGAAATCGCCTACCCAATTGGCTATTGAAAAGATGACTCCATTCAGTCCATATCCTACGAAGTTACCTCCGCGTGTCATGTACATTTCTTTGACATACTCAAAAATGGAGTACTCACGCATTTTCCACATGAAATGCGCATCATCGAAATGCAAACAATAATTAGCTGCAAGCACAATCCAATAGTACAAGAATAGTGCATTAAGGGCTAACAGTAGCCCTATCATGCTCTTTTCAAGCCAATTATTTTTAGTCAGATCTTTCATACAAAAAACAATATTACTCCTCCAATTATTATTCCTATCGCGCAAACCTTTCGCGCAGTTAACTTCTCTTTAAATAGCATAAATGCTAGCACCGGCACAAACAAATAACTCATCGACTCGATCACACTCACCTCTTTTACTTGTACCCCTTTACTCATGCACCATATATTCAGAACCAAACTGCATGCCATAATGCCGTAGCCTCCTACCACCCACGGATTGATATACTGCCTCCACCAAGAGCCATACTCCTTCCTCGCCCCTTGCTTCAATAGCATCTGCGCACATGCCGCAGCGAACACCGATAATATGACTATAAAATAATACATCCGTTCAGTTCATCTATCATCTATAAATTATCATCTATTCTTTGGCGAACAGAGTGATGCCAATCACAACGACTGTCGCTCCAATGAGATTCATGATAGTGATAGGCTCACCAAATAGCGCATATGCGAATAGCATTATGAAGATGAGGCTCGTGCCCTTAAACATATATGCTGTACTCAACTCCACCCGCTTCAATATCTGTTGCCAACATATTGCATACGCGCCCATCACACCTATCGCTCCGGCTAATCCGAAGCAATATGCTATGGCCCCCATCTCCTGCTGTGATGCGTATTTGGTAAACAGCGTCACGCATGCATAGAGCAAGTTGACTCCTACTAACGAACTATATGTTGCTACTTTCGTCATTATAACCACCAATGATAGATCGGAGTTACCGATTTTACTTCAAATCCATTCTTCTCATACCAACGGCACGCATCCTTGTTTGCTTTCTGTGTTGCTACATCGATCGTCATCACACCTTCTTCAAACAATCCCCTCTCCAACGAGGACATAATCTTTGTTCCTATTCCTTGATGTTGGCATTTCGAATCAACAGCCACTAAACCAATCTGTGCATGGTCACCGTTATAGTCCACAGTAATCATTCCTCTCGGAATATCGTCCTCTACATACGCTAAGATTCGTTTATTACTACCCTCCCTCGGACAAGCGTTCTCAATCCATTTACGATAAAGATGTTCGTAACTACCTTCTGGTAAACGTTTATCCAAACGGAAACGAGAAAACTCTCCACTCACCAAAGCTAAATTGTACATCGGTTCTGTCGGTTTTTGCAGTCCATACAACATCACATCCTTGTATTTCTCTCGTTTCTCGCATATCTTGCTATATAGAACCTTCTCATCTACCAATTCAGCGCCAATAGCATCAAAACTCAAACCTTCTTTACTAAACACATACAGCAAATCGTATTGATACTTTAAATCATAATGCATCAATGCCAGATCTACAGCATCATCCAGCGTCTGCAAATCCACTCTACCGATTTGCAAACCGAAAAACTCCGAGTCCCAATCTAATTTCCGTATCTCCATTACTCAATATTCAATTTCTGATTAACGATAAACGTCGGCCTATCTTTCGCTTTTTCAAACAGTTTACCCAAATATATTCCTACCACGCCTATCAGCGAAATAATTATACCTCCCAACAACCAAAGCGAGATAATCAGACTAGTAAAACCAAGCACCTCGATTTCTCCTAAACAATAGCGAACTAAGAATACAATGCCGACAATAAAAGATGCTAGAGTTACGAACAATCCCATCTTCACCATCAACCGCATCGGCTTATCCGAGAATGAAATAATCGTATCAAATGCCAAGCTGAACAACCGACTCAGATCATACGTACTCTTACCCTCTGCACGCTCATCATGCTGTATCGGCAGATATGCCCTTTTAAATCCCACCCATTGTATCTGTGTCGGGAAATAGCGCATGGCATCTCCCATAGACAACACAGCATCGATTACCTTCCTATTGTAGATGCCAAAATTCGCCACCGAAGCATCTTGCTTCGTTTCTGTCAGATACGAAAACACCTTATAGAAACACCTAGATCCTAACTTCTTGAACCAACCATGGCTCCGTTGCACACGCTGAGCTAATACCGAGTCATATCCCTCTTGCGCTTTGGTATAGAGGTTAGGTATCTCTTCCGGCCTATCTTGTAAGTCGCAATCCATCACTACAATCCATTCTCCTTGCGCGTAACTCAGTCCGGCTGTAATAGCATAGTGCTGACCAAAGTTACGACTCAGATTCAACCCTTTTACTTTCGGATTTTCCTTGCACTCGGCTTCGATGGCTTGCCATGAGTTATCGGGAGAGGCATCGTTGACGAGGATTATCTCGTAATCGACACCCATTCCTGTCAGCGCCTCCACATTCCGACGCACCAACTCGCTCACCATCTTTTCACCCTTGTACACGGGTGATACGACAGATATTTTAATAGAATTTGTCTTTGTCATAATAATAAAACACATTCAGCGCGCAAAATTACAAAAAAATTCCCACATATGCAAGCATATGGGGAATAAAATGCATTTTTTCTTCATTTTGCAATGAATTTGCTAATTTTCATTATCTCTCTTGTAAATATCTTCTATTATTCGATAGCCGATACATTTGCCGAAGTGATTCGGGTCCAAGAAATTATTATAGTCTATCGTCCACTCATTTTCTCCCGTATAGTCATGCACTCGTTCTGCGCCAAAAATCCGATTAAGTATCTCTAAATCATCAGGATTGAGAGATGGATTAGTATAACAATATGCAGGAGATACTATAATATGATAATCTGTCTGATTTGCGTCCAATATAGCGCGAATATGTATTAATTGCTGCTCTAATCGAGGTGTTATTAGCGGATCAGAAACAACCACTTCTTTTAGTCGCATATGCTCCACTTTTTCAATAAAGGAGCCTCTTGTCAAAGCAGAACAATAATTCAAACTATCTTGAGGCGGACATTCCCTATACGCCAAATAATTGGTATTATCAAAATCGTTCGATATTGTATCAGAGAAGAATACTTCCTTATCCTTGCGGATAGCCTTTTTCATATATCTAAACACCAAAGACGGACTTTGGATGAAATTATAAAACTGTACCGCATTATACATCCACTTAGGCTCTCCTGTAAAAACATAATGCTTTATCGTCATCGCCCCTGTTGATAGTTGTTTTTTATCAAATGTACCAGGAATATCTATCAGAATTAGTACATTATCGATAGGAATATGATGCTCTTGCATATAGTCTAATTTCAACTCTATTCCGGTAACTGTCTCGCTCCATGCCTGAAACAAAAACGGTTGAGATCCATCCGGCAGGTATTGTTTCCACTGATAGGTATTCAAAGCCATTCCGCGTGAACTGGCAAATATGAACGAATTGTAGTGATACGTCGAATTATTCCGCAGAAATAATTCCGTGGATAGATACTCCCTATTCACAGCATCTATATCCTGTATGTCGAATTTATGGAGGCACCGGAATGGATCTGTCCATAAATATATCCCGACTAATAAGAATAGTGGGATTGCAACAAAGACTAATATGGTAATTACGAATTTCTTCATTAGAATTGGAAATAAATAAAACTTTGACTATGTCCCATGAACTCAAGCATGATAAGTATCAATCCATATAGTATCACAAATCGTGCCCACTGCGGCAATTTGCTCAAGCTCAACCCATGTTCCTTATCCCTATCTATCCATTCAACCACAAGCATAACCGCTATAAAAAATAGAGTTTTCTTCAAACCGGAGATTACCATCGGCATCGAGAATAGCGACACATCGCATATTCCCTTCATAATACTCCATGCCTCCGATATAGATGTCGCCCGGAAGATAATCCAACCTATTACGGCCAACATAAACGTCAGCAAAATCTGACCCATTTCTTTCCATGTAGGCAACCACCTACCCTCTGCTACTTGATTGGTATATTTGCGGTTCTTGCCCAATAATATCAGCGGCAAAAAAAGCATCGCGTGATACGCACCCCACACTATAAACGTCCAGTTTGCTCCATGCCAAAATCCCGAGAGCAAGAAGATTACGAAGGTATTACGAACAATCTTAGCCTTGTTCACACGCGAACCGCCTAACGGTATATACACATAGTCGCGGAACCATGTGGTGAGGCTAATATGCCATCTTCTCCAGAACTCTGCGATATCCCGACTGAAATACGGGTTATTGAAGTTCCGCATCAGTTTGATGCCAAAGAGTTTGGCTGTACCGATAGCAATATCTGAGTATCCGGAGAAATCTCCGTAGATTTGGAATGTAAATAGTATCGCAGCCAGTAACAACGTGCTTCCGCTTTGCGTATCATACGTTGCCCATACTTGATCTACGTACATCGCGCAATTATCTGCCACCACGATCTTCTTGAATAGTCCCCATAATATCTGCCGCATACCATCCACTCCTTGCTCGTAAGAGAACGTTCGTTTCTGCAAGAACTGCGGCAGTAGGTTCGTGGCTCGTTCGATAGGTCCGGCAACCAACTGCGGGAAGAAGGATATGAATGCGAAGAAGGCAATGATGTCTTTGGTGGGCTTGATATTTCCGCGATAGACATCAATGGAATACGATAGTGCCTGGAATGTATAGAAACTGATACCTACCGGTAGTATAATCCGCAACAACAAACTCTCTGTACTGATTCCAAACAACGCCCCAAACTCCGATACAAAGAAATCATAGTACTTGAATACTGCCAAAATTCCCAGGTTGATAACAATATTCGTTATCATCCATGCCTTCGCGCTGTTAATGTTTTTGATGTTTTTTGTGAGCGAAGCGTCATCTCCCTCACCGTGTTTTTGTTTTCCTCTCTCAATAAAAATACCACTTGCGTAAGAACAAAGCGATGTGAATGCGATTAAGATCAGGAAACGCCAATCCCACCAGCCATAAAAGACATAGGAAGCGAGAACCACAAAGAGGTTTTGCAGTTTTAGATGATTCCGAAGCAGCCAATAAATAAGAAAGACGATGGGCAGGAAGAATAAATATTCTATTGAGTTAAATAACATTATTCTTTTATTTCATTTGTACTTTTTACCACGCTAAATTTATCTTTCATTCGCAAGAACGGCATCTCATAAAACATTTTGCCACTATTCCACCAAGCGACAATAGCACCCCGGCTACCAGCACTATTATAGTTATCGGTTCCCAGCCATGTTTAGGTACTAGTGATGACAATAGTCCTAACAACAATGGACCGATTGTTAACATAGCCGAACTTATAATTTCAAATGCTATCGATTTGCTGCGTTTCTCCTCATATACTGCACATTGCTTATCTTTCTCATAAAAAGCCGTTCTCAATTTTTCATGTTGTGACTTAAGTTCTAAATACTCATCATATTGGCTCAGTAAGAATCGTGCCGTAATTGGAGATTGTAAATCATTTTCCGGAAGAGCACGGGACATTAGAGAGAATAGACTACTCCCTCCATTACTACCTTCATTACTGGATTGAGGTTGCTGATCCTCATGACCTACCATGGTTTCATTATATTCACTCATAGCTGTGTCGTATTAATTATTTCACTCCGCGTGTTACGCATAGTAATCCGTTTTTATTCGTTTCTGACTCGCCAAATTCTACTAATATATTACCATCATTGCGGGTTGTAACACAATATCGTTTTTCCGATTCTGCACCGTCCTTATGCACTACCCATCCTCTTGTCTTAGCGGCATATTTTTCGGTAACGCTTGTTTCTCCCGATTTTGTATCAGAGATAATGGTAATATATGGATTAACAAGAGTTGCAAATTCTTCATGATAACCACTTTCGCGTCCATGATGCGGTGCTACCAGTACCCAAGCATTTTTTACTGCATTCTTGAAGTCTTCTCTTTTCATCAACTCGTCAAAAGATGCCTTTTCATTATCTCCGCAGACAACAATTCTCGCTTTTCCCAATTCTATTACCACGATAGCGCTAAAATTGTTCTTGTTGCTTTTATCGCATTTATCAGTACTAAAAACTCGCGCTTTCATCCCGTCAAACGGATTTCCGGAAGATGGCTGCTCGTCCGATGACAGCGATTTATTATAACCATCACAGAAATCACAATAGCGGACAAAATCATCCTTATCTTGAGGACGAACATCTTTCAGCAATTCTTCACGACTGAACGCCTTAACCCTCCATAAGACATTTGGACGCGCATAATCAATATTTCTTATGTCGCTAAAATGGTCATGATGAGGATGCGTAATGACCATATAGCCCACCCTGCGAAACCACAACTCCTGAATTGGCGACACATCCGCAGTCGACCCGAGATCAATCACTACATATCTACCATTTGGTGCTTTGATGTGAATCGCTAATCCGAGTTCCACATCCCACACTTTCATAAATGCCGTTTTTGCCATTTTGTATTCTATACTACGTTTGTTATTTCTTTACTTTTCATTATTATCCGTCTCTATCCGATTTTTAACAACTTTTGTTTGCTCTCTAAAGGAAAACAAGAACAATACAAATAAAGATACCATTGCTATCCAATTAATATTGTTAATAACGAATGCTTCTATGCTACTAATATGCTTCAGTCCATATGCTATTAACAATAGTAACATCACATTCGTCATTGCGCGGAACATATTGTTAATATCACTCAACACCGTTAACTTTGCATCCATTTTTTCTGCCTTTATAAACTCTTCCGGATCAGTCTCCTTAATGAAATGTGTTTTCTTCAAAATCTTTTTCAACACCAATGAACTCAATCGACTATTAACCATGCCGACAAAATACACAATTATCACATTCTCCGCTATCGAAAAATCTATAATGTTATATCCCACCCAATATTTCAGCAACACACACAACACACCTCCTGGTATCATGTAATTCAATATCTGGTAGGTCGAAATCTTCTCTAATAATTTAGCTATCGTTTCCATATTACTCTTATTGAATTTTTGATTTTAATGGTTCTGCAGGACTTCCGGAAGGACCGGCATGATAGTAAAATTCACCTTTATGAGTGGAATAAACATTCCCGTATTTGCTTAACCAATAAACCAAACTATTGTTCGGATGTTTCTTGGTTCCGGCACAGCAGATTGCCGACTGCTGCGGTTGTAATCTATCTATCAAATCCGTATTAAGATTATGTTTACTCCCATGATGCGGCACTTTTACAACACAATTTGTTAAATCCACCTTATTCTCTTCTAATACCGCATTTATCGAGGCTCGAGATGCATCTCCTAACAATAAGAACTTGCGACCTGGATTAAACAGCAATATCACGCTGCTCATATTCGTCGCAGATATATCATCCGGCTCGGTGTCTATTACGCTTTTAGCATCCGCTTCCGTCAATCTCGCGTCATCCACGTAATCCTCCATTTGTGGATCATCCGATATCTCTTTAAAATCAGTTACCATTATCTTCGCATTCCTATCTGCAAAGTCCAATGTCGGTCCTACTACAGATAGCGGCATGAAGGGCGACGCTAATCCTTGACATGCATCCTTCAATTCTATCAAGCCTCTGTCTTGAAGTCTATACAAAATCACATAGAGGTTCATATCCTCCGTCGGATGATTATAAATATGCAGGGATTCCTTTATCGATGGTGTTTCGATGGATAAATCATACATGTTTTCTGAAGTATGATGTCGCATCCATGGAACAGCAAACCAAAATTCACGGATGTGGAAATAGGGCGACCGGAGTAATTCGAAGAAACCTCCCTTATGATCTTTATCCGGATGAGTTAGTACAGCCAGATCCACATCGCGACGATGCCAATTTTCCCAAATCTCATTTCGTATTGTATCTGCATCACCGACATTTCCTGCGTCAACCAATGCTAATCGAAGAGGTGTCATCGCGTTCAGTTGATACGCAAGTATGATGCAATCTGCATCACCTAGATTCAAAAAATTGACTTCGTAATATGGATATGTTGTAATCTGTCTCATTCTTTTGTCATTTTTTCTGTCATTCTTTTGCACTCGCGCTCGCATATATGCGCTACGCACATCGGCTGCAAAGGTACAAAAAAAAAATGACATATACAAATGTATATGCCAAATTTTTATTTTTTTTCGCTTTTTTTTTGCAAATTACGTGCACTTTATCAAACAATTTGCACCGAAAATATCAAAATTTATCAAATAATCCCTTCGATACTGAGCGTAATAACGACAGGAACTCCATCATAGCAAATCCGGCTAAAAACGATATAACCAAATACGTATTCAAATCTCTTGACGTAAACAAAGTTGAGAACATCGCACAACGTGATGCTACAATAATGAATGCCGCTATCGGAACCCCTATAGCCGGCCTAAACACATACCACGGCCACCACTTTTTCATATCCTGACCATCTTTATAACAGGTCCAACCTATATAATCAAATAACGTTCGAGCGAGACACCCTAAGTAAACAAAACATAACGTCAACAAAAATAATAAGCCCATCTCTGGTATAGTCATATTGTTGCTCTCATATGCCAACTGATTAACAACCTTCTGATAATTAGCATATAGTGGATCATCCTTATCTACAAGTGATGATAATATAACTTGTTCTTCATAACTTATGCTTTTTCTTGTACTGATAGCCTTTTCTGTGATTAATATTGATGGTGGCAAATTCCCTTGAATAGCTGAATAATAATCTTCTTTAATCTCTATTGTTTTTTGCCCATTTTTAAATACCTTCCCATACATATTCGGCACAATGAATGATATAAGTATGCCTAATGCTATACTTATTCCAAGTATCCACTTTGAGGCTCTACTCCACTTCTTTTTCTCTTTCTTCTTTTCTTCGTCAGTCAACTCTGGCTCTTTGTCCTTCGCTTTTAACACATCACACAGCGTCTTTGAGCTATTGCTCAAATCCTGCAATTTTTTACAAATTTCTTCGTACATATGGCAAATATTTATTTAAATTATCTCTTTTTGTTCCATTGGGCAACGGCATATGCGTATACGGCAGTATTCGCAAATAGCGCATCATAGCATAAAAATCAACTTCACCTTTCTCTAACTCTGGCAACATCTTCATCAATCGCACCACAAAATCCGAATTGTTCTCATGCGCTTGCAAAAAACCCAACCCCAGATTTACATCCGCACCCATTAACCCCTCAAAATCCACAAACCCGACCAGTCTTCCTTGCACATCCACAATAATATTATCCTTATCCAAATCTGACCACACAAGCACCGGCGGCATCTTCCTAAAACTCCTCACACGTTTCTTAAACCTATCCAGCACCATCTTTGCTTGTGGATTCATACTCTCATACTGCATTATCCAACCTTCTGCCTCACGCACCACATCGCCAATCAAATCAGACATGCTGCCATACGCAAACTTCCCATACCCCAACATTCGTCCAAAACCGCTACTCGGTTTCTCAGATATACGCATATAGTTATTTACTATATCGCAGCATATACTATCCTTCTCATCTTCGCTCATTCCCTCATATACTTCACTCAACATCCGTCCCTCTAATCGCTCATAGAACAAACACGGATACTGACCAATATCAATAATCCTCACCGGTCTTGGGCATAAAATTCCTCTTTCACGGAACTCCTGCATATACATATATTCAGCCTCAGCCAAGTACCCACGCTCTTCCGGATAGCATCGCGCAATGTACTTCTTTCCGCCACTTTCGAATACAAACTTGTCAGTCATTACTCCGATAGGGATATACTCTACCCATTCGTATGGAATTCCATACACTTGCAATGCACGACTAATATCTTCTTCACGTACAAACATCTATCCGAGTTTCTCTTTCATCTGTTCGTCTATCAGCGGTTCAAAGAAATACTGCACAAACATCTCCCTATCCCGCATTCGATATTTATTATCAACTATCCATTGCTCAGTTTTCTCATCAAGCGTAAAACCTAACTTCACCTGATAGTGCAATAATCGAAACCAGAACACACTCACTGCCGACAATGGTATATTGTCCGAAACTGGCATCTCCGGAAAGTCCGTTCGCACGGCTTTCAATATCTTCTTTTCTATATCTTCTATCCCGTTCACCGGATCAAAAAACTCTCCTGTTGATATATTCAACCCTATCGCATTTGCCGTAAAATCGAAATTCATCAGCAATCCTTCTATCGTATCTATCGGATACCCATATCCGGAGAAGTTCGTAAACGGCACCACATCTATATACGGTTCTTCCTCATGGATATACAACCTCGGTGCTCCATATTGCCCATATTCGACTCGTCCTATTTTCTTCAATCGCTCCACAACTGCCCCAAAACGCTCCTTTGGCAAATTGATAAACAGATCCAAATCTTTCACATCCGTCTTACCCATCAGCACATTCCGTATCGCACCTCCACAAACGAATGCCTTATCTTCAAACATCTCTCCGCAGATGTCTTTTATCAAACACACGTTTCGGTTGTTCAAGATACTATTTACCCAATCTTTACTCATTTGGCACCAATTCTGGCATGTACAATCTCACTTGCACCTTAGTCATCCATTCTGCACAATCAACAAGTGCATTGATCTTCTTTTTACTCAGGCTGCTCAATCCTGTGCTGACACCCTTTGCTCTTTGAATTGTTTCTTCATCTGGTTGAGATGCATACAATTCTTCCCAACCGATATGCTCTTCTACACGATCTTTCGCTATTTGCCATGCTGCTGCATCATTATCTATTATCTGTGCAACGATAGCTTTATCCAAGCCATGGCATTCACACACCGCTTGCGGAACAAGTTCTTTGCTTACATTCATAATGAAACGATTCACATAATCCTTTTCTGCTGGAAGCCACTCTAATACCGCATATGCATAATGCGGATACGTATCATCGTCTTTTTTTACAACATATTTCTTTTGTAAAAACAAATACTCCCTTCTCTGCATCTTCTCAATTCGGTTCATCATCATATTTGATACTTTACGAAGAAGACTAACCACATTCCATGTTCCTTTACGATCCATCACTGTATTACCGGCATCGCTCACAATGATGTAGTCCGCATGATAATCCCCATTCTCAGTTAATTTATGCGCACCCTGGTTATCATATATTCCACCATCCGACAGTATTGGGGAAATAGTATTTGGTTCATTGATATATCGTCTTGGTATTTTAACGGGTGCTAAGAGAGGATATGCTGATGATGCCATCACAGCTAACGAAATCGGTATCTCATCTTTCTTGAAATATCCTTCTGCATACCGCTTTCCTGCATCCATCTTGATTTGCGAAAATGTAAAAAGTCGATTTTGTTCTACATCTGTCGCATTCATCGCGACAATAGGACTTTTCGGCAAAGTCCCCATGCGTTTGCATCGAAAGAACCATAATGCATAGAACTTCTCTATCCAGCCGCTTGTTGGCAGGATTTTATGCAAAAGAAATACGATTAAAAGGAGAATTAGAATACTTGCTACTATTAAAATAATTATCTTGCCGCACTCGCATAGAGAATTATCATCCAGCATCCACTTGATTAGCTTAACATGCCCCCATAGAACTAAAACGATCTCAGCCAACAAGATAACAAAAACGCTTCCTATCACTCCCACCCTAAGTTTACAACGGAATGACTTCTCAAACTCACCAAACTCATCCTTATGGAGTGCATAGTATGCCGCGATAATAGAACCTCCTGAAATAGAAGACATCACATCCACTTTATCCAAGATTCCCAAACTGTGCAACGCTCTCAACGTACCAATATGATACGCTGCCGCTCTGTATCCTCCGCCGGATAATGCCAATCCTATTTTCTTGCCTTCCTCACCCATAACGCTAACAATGCGCCACTGCTTTCAACGGCCTTTCCAAGCAATTATTATAAACTATGTATGAAAAAGTCGGATTGTTGTGAGTCGATATTACATCACTACCATTTTTCTTAAGAGCATTAACCACACATTGATTTAGATACTGTCCTCTTTTTAATGTCGAAATATATGCAAATGATGGATTAAAATATTTGATCCATTTGGAATTGAGATTGCGCTTACTTCCATGATGTGGAACTTTTAGCCATCTTAGATCTTTGCATTTTAATTGATGCATAGTTGTCATATGTTCAAACGAATCAACCGAAGCATCTCCCGTAAACAAAAACCGCACCTTATATTCTGGCTCAAACAATACAATCAGACTACTTCTATTGTGATCTGAGTTATCATCCGGAGCATCATCTAAGACCTTGCTCAAACACCTATCCGTCTTAACGAAATCTGCATTATCCACCACATCAGCAGCTTCTGTTCCTACTTCCACATGCAGATGTTCGTATCGGAAATTCTGGCATTGAGCCTCATAATAGTTCTTTGTAGGACCAAGTATTGTAAAACCTATTTGATCAGAAGAGCAACACTCAGGTACAACCATTGTTCCAAGTGGTGAATTTGAAATTCTTGAATATGTTTTCGCAAAAGCCTCCCGATATGGTATTTTGCATTCGTCCAATAAAGTCATCAAATCGGTATCATGCGCGGCATAGATATCTTTTAGTCGACTTTCTAATGTCTTCTTCTGTATATCTTCATTAACATCATCCACATTGATATGCTTTCTTGGATCATTCACCCAAAATCTTTGAATAGCTGCCGCATCCTTATTCTTACTCTTGATTTGCTCTAGCAGATAAACAAATCCGCCATAATGATCATCATCCGGATGCGTCACTATTGCCAACTCTACCGGGATGCCCCGGTAATGAGCATTAAGGTGCTCAAGCACTCTACTCCCATCCTCATATCTGCCGGCATCTATCAAAACAAGGTGTTTTCTTGTTCTGTCTGTAATGTAGTACACCACAAATGCATCCGCATCGCCGACGTTAAGCATTTCAATTTGATAATCTGTAATCATATTCGCATGCAGAAAATATTACGCTACAACAACCTGCATATTCTTAATATATTCTTCTAATCTTTCTTTAAACACCGCATAAAAAGTATCTATTAAACACGTTCGTCCAAACAAATATTTATGGGAATCAAAAGAATGGGACCTGGTACACTCATATGTTTGCTCATTGTATTTTATAGTTTTCTCAATGAAAGGAAAATATGAATGCGCTGGATAATCTTTGTATAATTGATGTTCTTGCTCTAAACTAAACTCTACTATCGTATTTGTTTTCAATGTAGGACTTATACTATTTGTGCGATAAAAATAATTTATTGTAAGTATGGGCCATCCCCTATCATAATTTAGGTTAATTAGAACAAAATCGGCATTGTAATACATATCCAATTTATCTTTTATATAGGGGAAATTCTTCTCTATAAAATCCGTATACGTTGCATATACGTAGTTGAAAATATTCTTCGTTTTTTCAAAAGCTGTTTCCGAGTTATACCAATCTGACACCATACCGGTATTTCCATATTGTCCCTTAGGTGGATACAATTCAGCATCGCCTTTATACCCGCGATTCAACAAATAGTCAATACATTCGCATACAAATCGCAAATTAACAAATTCATACCCTACAAACGCATTGGTAGGCATTTCCCCATGGATGGTATATCGTTGTTCTATGAGTGATTTAAGTGCTGCATAATCAAACTTAGTCTTAGAAGATGCACCTAGAATAACAGAATTTTTACGCACAAAATCATGTATATACTCAATGATATAGTTCTCATATGGCGGAATATATCTCGGTTCTTTAAATATCTTCTTTACATCATCCGAAAGCTTTTCTCTGACAAGAGTAGGAATGTCATCCTTTATCTTGTTTTCCATAAAAGAATGACATGCCATATTATATCTAATTTTTCTTATACTGTCTTTGGGGAGTTGCTTGATTAACAAACTGTTTTCTCCATATTTTATAGAGTACAACGCATACAATAATTCCGTTTCTTTGTATTCTAAAATTGCTATCCCTTGTTTCCAACAGCCAGGATAACAATATTTCTTTACGTAACTAAGTTCTTTATCTAACAATCCATTATATGCATCAGAAAACCTTTGGATTTTAACCACCTCTGATTTCGGGATAGTAAATATTGGAGCTTCTATGGTTACTAATTGCTGACGCAATTTCTCATTTTCGTCTTTTACATCTTCTGCCTCTATGATTAAATTCCTTTGCCGTAAAAATAGAGAACTCCACCTTCCAATTGTTTCTGAAACATTATCCTTTGTTAACTTTTCTGTGTTATCAAAATGAAGGGTAATTGTATCTTGATCTGCTTTATGCTGATTTTCATTAATGAGTGGTCTGGATATGTATTTCCATAAGACTACATTTTGACTATGATCAACAGCCATTAAAAACACCACATCTGTTGTTCGTTCTGCGTATGCAAAAAGAGATGTCGGGCATGGGTATTCATCCTTCCCTTCGTTGCACGGAGATACCGTTTTGACTTGTACTGTAAGTTTGCCTTCAATACATCTATCAGTATCAAGCAATTGAATATACCCATCAATATTGGCCCCTTTATCTCCATATTTTAGTTCAGAAAGAGCACGAGTTCCTCTCAGCAATCCATTGATAAAATCTATTGATCGCTGTTCTCTGGCATCACTTTCCGAATATGACTGATTTGGCTTGAATGGCATTCCATTAATATTTTATTTACTTACCTAGCACGTATATACTTAATTCGCAGTTTAAGATGCTATCTTATGCACATAGTTACTAAGTAGTTTCTCAGTCGTGTTCGTTATGTTCCTGCAACCCATTATTTGCATAGGAATCATTCCTTGCAGTCGTCCACATGCATTCCACATATATCCCATCTCACAAGCTATCGTAATAATCTACCAGTCCCCGACAGAACTCCAAGCCCACTTGTTGGTCTATTCGCCCGTACATCTTTTTTAGTGCTCGTATTTTCTCCCCACGCAAAAGCCTATCCCAGCCGGACTTATTCTTATGATATGCCAATATGATTTGGTACTCTCCTATAGAATTCTCCAATAAGAATGCATCCATCGCCCTCTCCATCCTATTGGACGCCCCCCCTATTTTGTGGCGGTGGTATCATCTGCCCCATCGGTGGTTGATTATATGGGTTGTTATTATTTACCATTGGTCATAATAAATTGAAGATTTAAGATTGAAGATTTAAGATTTGAGTTTCTCTTTCGCAGTTTTAACACTTGAGAATAAAACCTTATAAATCTCATCCAGATCATTCATTAACTCATCATACTGATTCTTTGATATAAATTCAGAGCCATATAGAACTTTGAGCCAGTACATTGTCTCATTTGCCTCTTTGAGTGCAATATGCAACTTGTGCACAAAATCCGCTTTGCTTTCGGCATCGCATGCTTCGCTATAGTTGGCACCAATACTGGTTCCGCTACGCTGAATTTGGTCTGAGTTATTATATTCATGTTGTTCTTCTCGGAGATATTTTCTCATTTTGTTAATCTTCACAGAGAAGGCGATGCATTTATCTAGGATTTCGGATTTGGTCATGGTTTTTAAGATTTGTCATTTGTCATTTGTCATTTGTCATTTGCCATTTGTGATTTGACATTTGTCATTTACAATTGCCTACCTTCGCTGCTCCAATGCGGCTAGATTTTTTCACATTCAGTCTTGCTTTAGCCCAATCCTTTTGAAATACTCATCACGTAACGGTTCGTATCTCTCCTTAATCCAATGGTAATCTGTGAGGGAACAGATCACTTTATCATTATTCTTAAGATTTTCTTTCCAATGCTCAGGAATGGTTTCCTTGTCTTTGCATTGGACCACACATTTGGAGATATGATCAAACACAAAATTCTCATTGTCCAAGGAATCTTTCATTTGCAGACCATTTAGAAGTGCTCCAAAATAATAATATATAGCATTAGGATAGTGACCTTGCGTTTCAGCCAATAGAGCAATCGAACAATGATGTATATGCAGATTATGATAGCGCTCATCATCCATCTTTTTTTGTTGGTGCTGGAGTCTTGTAAGAGCAGTCTTTAATTCCTCTTCTAATTTCCGTTGTTCGCTCTTCACTTCCATCACATTAACAATTTGCGCACCTACTGCTATAGTTACGATGACACCCAGCAAAGTTACACATGCGCCAATGAAGGCATCTGCGGTGATAATTGAATGAGGTATCGCCTCAAATATCCATAATGCAAACACTAATAGACACAGCATTGTCGCTGCTATCGAGAGGCCTAATGCCCATGTGGATTTTTTGTTCTGATCTTTCATATTCGTCATTTTGCATATTTTTTTCTTTGCATTCCCATAAGCGAGTCGTGCTTCCTCAGTTGCGCAATGACCGTTAATTCAATAGCATTTGCGATAGTTTGCGTCTATTTCTTCCCTATCCCTTTCTTCGCTTTCGCATTCAGCGCACGGATTGTCTCCATATAATCCTCCTCGGCCGGAGACAACCGACGCTCCTTGAATTTCTTCAGCTCGTCCAACGCATGTTCTTTCGCTTGCTCTGCCGACACTTGCCCTTTCCCTGCCAGCACCGGACGTTTGTTCACACGAATCAGATCCTCCAGCAGCGCCATATAATCTGACATGTACATGTACCGGTGCAACTTGGCTTGCATCTCCGCAAAGTCAAAGAAACCGCTTACCAGACTCCGCATTGCATCCAGTTCTGTATCTGTCATGTAGTTCTTGGCTATCGTCACTTTGGCCGTTGTCGGATACTCTCCGGTAGTCAGCCCCATGAACGGCTGGTTCGCATCTGCACGCTCCATGATCAGTTCACTGGCCGTATGTCCATGAATGGCAAAATGGAATTTATTCTGATACGCTGCAAAGAACTCATGCGCAGCCTGTGAATTCTTATCGTAGTCATGTGCCGTAGCGTATAGATCCAGCACTTGCCGGTATATCATCCGCTCATCGGTACGAATCTCTTGAATCCGTTGTAACAGCTCTCGCCAGTACTGTCCACCTCCGTTACCTTTCAGACGCTCGTCATCCAACGTAAAGCCTTTGACGATGTACTCATGAATACGCTTGGTAGCCCATTGACGGAACTGCACGCCGCGCTGACTCTTCACACGATAGCCAACAGAAATGATAACGTCCAAGTTATAATAAGTCAACTCTCTGGTCTGCGTTTTTCCTTCGATTGCACCATGCAGAGTGGTGTGTGCAAAATTTGCACATACCACATTTTTATCCAATTCTCCTTCGGAGAAAATATTGGCAATATGCCTTCCTATAGCTGTTCTGTCGCGTTGAAATAGTTGTGCCATTTGCTCCTGTGTTATCCACACAGTCTCGCCATCAAGCCGCACATCCAGCTGTGTCGTACCGTCTTGCGTCTGGTAAATTACTATTTCGCCTTTATTATCCATGCCCTCATTTTGCATATACGTATGCATTCGCACACGCGCACACTAAATCGAGTTGCAAAGATACGAAAAATAATTGGAATACACAAACTTTTTGAAAGAATAATCAATTTTATTTGATTTTTGCAACAGAAATGTTTGTTTTTTGCACACTTGTGCCCTGTATCTTCGGAGTGGATACCCTTTAGGGGAGTGCCGACGATACAGAATTATTTTTCCTAAAAAATTTCGGAATAGACAAATTTTTGAAGATAAATCTATAGATTTTCTTCATTTTGTGATAAAAAGCCACACTTTTTACACTAAACAACAAGGCGTAGACGACTTAATCGCCTACGCCCTTCTGTTGTTCTTGTTTTTTGAAAGTGCAACGCTTGCATCAAAGAAAAGTGGGTTAACTTTTCGCAAGGGTTCCGTTTTCTTTTGCACGGAGTGCGTTTTCTTAAAAGGAATCAGGAATGCTATCAGCATCACGGAATTATCAATGAGGCCATCTGGATGCTTGCATACAAGTAGACTCAAGGAGAATTTTGTGCGAGGCACTTTCAAATGACTTATGATTCCGTGTTTTCGATTATATACAAAAAGAGCGGCCCGAAGGCCACTCTCTCCGCTAAACGCTAAATACTTACGCGCCGTGTTGTGCATCCCATTCATCGCCGCAAACCTTCCACAGGTAGCTCTTTGATACATCCAATGCCTATCCTCCTACATATTTCATCCTCTTCTATCGGATTATTTTTGAGCAAACGTCTCTGGTTATCATATATCTTGTCAATCATCATTAAACTATCTTCTGCATTCTTATAGTAACTCCCCTGCGCCACTTTATATAGTTCCAACTTCTCATCTACGCTTGCTGGCTTCAACATGAGATTTATGCCAAATCGTCCCTCCATATGTACCGGCGCATATATAATGCCATCCAACTCATATTGACTATCGTACAGCATGTCATGCGCCAAGATTGCAGTGCGTTTATATTCATAATCATGACCATCCTCAACCATTCTACAAAAATCCTCATCTATTATTCGTATAACCTCTTTTTGCTCATCCGTCAAACTGGGATAGTTTTCCTTGAAAGCATCGGCTATCGCTTCAATATGCTTACTGCGATGTTCTACTTCCGCAAATGTCTTATCAGTCACGAATGATATCACATGTAATGGTTTCTTGATATGCCATTGCGAAACAGTCAGATATTCTCTTCCAACAGACGATTTCCCTTGTCGAGCAAGCCATGAGCACTCACTCAACCCTATTACCCTGCCATGTTCAAGATGTCTTTGACTATCCGACAAACATGCATAAAATGCAGACACTCCTTTAAGTGATGCTCGTTGCATTTTTCTGCATACGGACACAGGAGGATAAGTCAATTCTCTCAGCCCTAAATGTCGTCCCATTCGTACACGAGTGATTATAACATCTGAGGGTATGGTCACGGTAATTGCTGGTAGGTCTGCGATTACCTCATATAACTTTCTCACATCCTGTTCGGACGCTTTTTGCAAATCAAGCTGCGCCAATTGCTTAACTGCCTCTTGTGGTCTCATATCTCTACTCTTATTTTCCCACTGAATTATAAAAATTATCCCGCATACGCAAACGCATGAGGGATAATCCTAATATTTTCTCATTTTTTATCTTAAATTGCTAAGCGAGATATAGCGAATCTAACAATATCGTAATCTACTTGATTCACTAAATTTCGTAAACTATTACGCATTTCCACCTCTGTGTCAGAATCTATTTGACGTAGCATGTAGTACACCAATTTCAAAACTCCTACTATCGAGAACTCCTCACCCGCTTTCAAACCCAATTTCGAATTTGGACCTTTTATTCCTCGATATAGTTTCTTATCATACAAAATATGGCTATGTGCGCATACATTGCGTACCATTCTCAATGTATCTATGTATGATTTAAATATGTCTTCGCTTTCTATATGGTAACGCTCATATATTTTCTGACGAAGACTGGAATCTAGGATATCGTCGTATAGATGTTGTACTTCGCCGAACATCAGGAACTCTAATGTTTTCCAAGCTGGGGCATACATATCTTTTGGATATTTTCCATGATGATGCTTGATAACCTCATTCTTTTTTACATTATCATATATATCAGGGAATTTAGTGATAAAATCAGGTCCAACATAACTCGGATTTACGAACCACAATGGATCATCATGATAGAGATTTGATGCAGTATAGGTTATGTATGTGCGTATATCAGTCTCTATGATATGCAGATAATACGATAAAAGATTACGAAAACGATTGTCAAAATCATATAAAGCTTCAACCTTTTCCCAAGTTGTATCTTTGCGAAACTTATGCGTACGTTTCTTCTTTGGTTCCTCTATTTCGAAGGGAAACCAATAAAATCCCATTCGGTAATATCCTACACTCAATAGCGCTTTCTTGACATGCTCAGGCTCCGATATTACCATACCTCGTTCTCTCAGGATTTCAATTTGTCTTTCTACAGTCGTCGCTTGCTTTATTTCTGACATAACATTACTTCTTCAAAAAAAATGGGGAGGCTCTTTCAAGCCTCCCTCTCGTTTCCGTTTTAGAGTGTTATCCTATCACGTAGAACAGCACTTTACTCTAAGTATAGAGGCCATTATCTCTAATGACGCTGCAAAATTACAACTTTTTTTTGAATCCTCCAAATTTTGCCACAACTTTTTTTCATATTTTTTCGGTTTTTAAGTTATTCTGCCATTTTTTCTCATTTTTGGCACAAAAAAAGCGTGAATGGTTGTCCATTCACGCCAATTTCGCTGGGGTGTACGCTACGATGATCATCCGCGGGGATGGGCTTGGTCGTAGGCTTCGCCTTCCAACTTCCAGAGATATTTGGTCATCGTGAGGCATCCGCCCGGCTGGTCCTTCTGCTCACGGAAGGCGATCTGGTCAGTGGTGATCTTCGACAAGTCCTTGCGACGTTCGGATACTGCCGCAGAGACGGCTGCGAAACGCTGACGCACGTCCAGTTCGGCGCCGGAAGGCATCGTGCTGCGTTTGACTTGCTTACGCAGGTACAGGCGGTTACAGTTGGGATTGGTGGTCTCTGCTACGCGGTGGGTGCCGAGCAGCATCTTCTCGCAGCTGTGTTGCGGGTTAGAACCCGGTTTACTCAATGCGCCGGATACACTGTCGATACCGGCACTCCATTCTACTTTTGCCATACTAGTTAAAATTTAGATTGTTCGTTAATGAATCCCTTCTCGGCGGAGGCCGTGTCTGGTTGGAGTGACGCTCTCCGCTACTCCTGCCGTTCGAAGAGCCAAGTCAAGGCACTTCTCCATCCCGCTTCAACGGGACGATGCTCCGGGCTATGGGAAAAGATTGAAAATTATAGTAAAAATAACTCGATTATAATAATTATAAGTATGTAAACCAAAAACGCGGCAGCAACGGCTATCTATTATAGGTAAAGAAAAATACATAAAAAATATCATCAATACCTGTAATGTTTTCAACATCCTGAGTATCCGTTCTGTATAGCCTACTTGTAAGTAAACTTCTTAGCCCATGCGAGGCACGATTATTTCCAGATAGTCTCTACAAAACGTTACTCTGGTCGATGTGACGTTCCCCACTACATTCTCCGTTCGAAGTCAAAAGTCAATTGACTTCTCCACACATCGCGATGTACCAGCTATTGATGCCAAAAATACCAAAAACTCACTGGTGGAGTTGCTGCCTTACAAAAAAGCGTCATTACATGCCTTACAAAAAAGCGTCATTACATGCCTTACAAAAAAGCCACTCTCGGTCGGTATAGTCTCCCCGACTACCTTCCCTTTTCAAAGCCAAAAGTCAATTGGCTTTTCCACATTGCACTACACTTTCAAAAAATATTCCCGATACCCTCTAAGCCAGATGAGAGGGGATAAAGGTTTAAGTTAAAGTTAGTTCTAAGGTTTAGGTTCGCGATAGGCGACAGGGATTAACCCTGTGCCTGATCATAAGCGGCGGATTCGAGGGACCAGATGTAGGAACGCATGGTGGTTTTGCCATTGGCGAGGTCCTTCTGGGCATTGAACGCAGCGAGGTCTGCGGCTTGTTTGGAGGTGTCTTTTAGACGCGTGTTAACCGCTGCCGATACGGCTGCGAACTTGGTGCGATGTTCAACCTCGTCTGCCGAAACGGGAGTCGAACGGGTCACGGAGTTGAGTCCGCGGAGGTACATACGATTGCACTTGCCGACTTGGGTCGTGGGTGCTTGACGGTGGGTAGCCAGAACCATCTTCTGATCTACTGCGTGCGGCGATTTCTTGTTGATCTTCGTCAATGCGCCGCTCAATGAGCTGACAACGTCAGCATAAACTGCTACTGCCATTGGGGTTTAGGTTTTAAAAGGTTAATAATGTTAAACAAAAACTAAAAATCGACGGACTGTTTATGAGAGGAAATCAAAAAAACAGAAAAAACCTATGTATTCGATAGAAAATTATAAAGATTATACCGTATATGCGCTACATGGTATAAGCCTACGCGGCTTTGAGCGTACCTGCTTACTAATCTACTTGTGAGTAAACTCCCAGATATATTACAAATCCGGTCCTCTCACAACAGGGTTGTACATACCCATTCATCCCATCTACGGCGATTATAATAATTATACTTTCCATTCCAAATCCATACAAAAAAAGCGTTCCATTTCATTGCACTCCCAAAAACACTGGAGGTGTCGATTTATTAGTTTTTCTTCACACCTGTGTACTCCTCAACCGTCTTGGTGGAGATGGTTGTGGTCGTCTTCGAGGTGTCGGTCTGCTGAACGTAAGTTGCGGAAGTGGAGACGGTTCTCCAAGCCTTGCAACTACAGACGCCAACAGCAAATGCGCTAAGGATCAGCGCAAAGATGAAAAGTCTTTTCATTGTTGCTTAAAATTTAAGTTAGTATGATTACAAATGTCTATACGACATTCTTCGTGCTGCCTTTGCTCCTTCAGGAACATACTCGTCAGGATCTTCTCGTTCTCTTTGCTGACGAGAATACATCCCTTTGAGTGTTCCGGCTTGGAGCCCACATGAATGCGGATGCCGGAGCGACAGGGAACACCACCGAGAACCGGTAACAAACGCTTGAACTTTGGGCTCATCGTCACCGATACCGAATAGTACAATGGTGGGATGAGGTGATCTGCGTTCTCCAAGGTGTCACAGATAGGAGTGAGCACTTCCTCAAATCGGCTCTCGGTGACAAGGAACAGTTTTCCGCGAACGGACTTTCCGTCCGCTGGTTTGCGAATCAATCTGTAGAGAGCCATGTCACTTCTTGCGTTTGTAAACGTAATCAACTCCCATCAGCGCACCCGAGAAGGTTGCCACCTCGCCAAAGCCTATTAGCAAGGATTCATGAATTTGTCCATCGGGTTCTATAAAGACCCCGCAGAAGAGCAGAATCAATCCTCCGATGGAGAGAATCGCTGCCGTAATTAATTGAATGTTAAACTGCATACGTATAATTTTTTATGAATATTTCTCGAAAAGCGATGCAAAGATACATATAAAAAGAACGAAAAGCAAGGATTTTGCCTTCGAGTTGGGATTTACTATGGGGTTTAGTGGGATTTCCGAGATTTTGGGCACAAAAAAACAGCAGCGGTTCATCACCACTGCTGCCATACTCTCTATTCTCTACTATTTCTTATATTTCCGTGTAGGGCATATAATGCTCTACATCAAAATCCTCCGGCAGTTTACTTTCGGCACTTGTCACTTTCTTAACAAACACGTTTATCTCTTCTACCGTCATCATGCCACGTTTCCACGCATACCATAGAAAATCACAAGTTGTTAGATAGGATATCCCGTTTTGCTTGCAGTACTCCTTTATGTCCTTCAGATTACTACTTCCTACTACATCATGGTGATACAAACAATATACCATACAAGCACTCTCACCTCGTCCTAATCCTATGGACCTCGATGTTAATCGAAAGTACTCCCTTCGCTCCTCCGGTGTATCGCCAAACGCAACTTCCTGTATATTGCCAAGCAGCTGCATCTGCCTTTCCAATTGGGTCAGTAACGGACGATTAATCTCATTCTTTACAATGTCCAAAACCACAAATTGACACTCTGGCAATATGGATGGCAAAGTTGCCAACATCTCTCCTTTGGCAAAGTGAATAATCACATCCGTATCCAGCACTATCTTAATTTTCTTCGTCCCCATGTTGAATCATGTTGATTAGTTCCATATAATGCCCTTCTGAGATTTTTTCTTGCTCAAACAGCAATCTCGCCTTCTCTCCAAAATCACCTATCACTACTCCTTTATTCCCCGGCTCGTATAACGACAAGTCGTAACCATACGCACGAGCAGTCTCTTTCACTTTCATATCTTTCAACTGTGTATACCTCTGCTCTGATATCAGATCCATCTTCCGCAGCCGAATCAACAGCGATGAACGAGACACCTCAAAATACTGCTCTAAACGCAATATCTGAGCAATATCTATATCGCCACGAACACCCTCACGAGTCAGCAATTTATATATTCCGGCACGTGGCATTAGGAAAGCTTCGGCAAACATGTTCGCATTCCGCTCCTCTCCTTCCATAGAGTTGTTGCACATATGCGGCTTTGGATCCGGATCAAAATATAAATGATACAACTCATGCGCCACTGTAAAATGTTGGCGTCCGCGAGCCGAATTGCTGTTAATCATCACAAACCCCTTGCCGGATGGTGCCTTAATACTCATCCCATAAGCATCTTCGGATAATGGACAATACATCGTCAGTATATCCAGCTTACGAAGCACTGTCTTTACGCTTGCCGGTTCTGAAAGGCTCAAACCTATTTGCTCACGCAATATCTGAGCTAAATACTCAGCCTCATTAATCGTCAATCTTTTCATTTCTTCAACATATTATCCATCATCAGGTAATTTTTTACTACGCGCTTGAAGGCTGCTATCTGACCCAAATCTTCAGCCGATACATTATTCACCCGAAAAGCTGTCGTAAGCATATTATCAACAACTTTGGTATCCTCC
>Ga0310786_10000874_pt1 | contig 47945 bp, 33 predicted proteins | sample AusTroGonzalo_MG_FD_203881 | JGI IMG/M metagenome (GOLD analysis project Ga0310786, IMG submission 203881) | Bovine rumen microbial communities from tropical cattle in Woodstock, Queensland, Australia - Gonzalo_03 (v2) (version 2) | ecosystem: Host-associated > Mammals > Digestive system >...
GATCTGAGCCTTCAGTTCCGGCGTGAGCTTGCCCTGTTCCTCGATGCTCTTGAGGATCGTTTCCTTGCGGTCCACAAGTTCCTGGAGGTAGTCGCGACGGTGGCTAATGTCGCGGAGTTCAATTTCGTTCAAAGTACCCGTTTGGTCTTTACGGTAACGGGCGATAAAGGGGATCGTGCCCCCCTGGTCCATAAGTTCGAGCGCCTTGGATACGCGCCACACTTCAAGATTCAGCTCTTCGGCAATAATCGCAGAAAAATCCATTTAAGATTCCTACTTGTAGATTCCGTTTCCGGATTTGGGGTCCACCGAGCCATACACCCCTCATCGGATAGCACAGCCCGCACGGCCCTCGGTGACACACGCCCAGCCACAACCGTTGCCAGGCACCCCGCTTGGGGGTATGGGTAATATAGAAAAAGAAAGTGTCAATTTTTTGACAGTTGGGAGCGAGGCGTGAAACACACCCCCCTTTTTAGTACGTAAATCCCCAAAAAATACGACACCACCTTCGGAGGACGGCTCTCTTCAACACGAAAAAAATATCAAGCGCCGGAACTACAAACTACAATACCTCTCGCAAAAAAAAATTAAAACAGATTATTCGAAAGTTCCTCAACCGACCAAGGGATAAATTAACAAGGATAAAGTATTCGTGAGAAAACGAGGGAATTGACACATACAGTTTTTTTCTCTATACTTTTTGTATATTATGATGCATTAGTGAGAATGGACTAAAAAAGGAGGAATGAGTGAAATATTTCACGATGGCTGTGCTGGTATCGGTTTCGGTTCTGTTTGCCGCAACGACCGGTGCACGCGACACAACCCAAGAAGCGTATTTCGAAGGCAAAGGCATATCCAGTTCTCCGTTTTTGCTGAAGACCAAGGAAGACTTGCTCAAATTTGGCGAGCTCATGTCTGATTCTCTGAAGAATATCGCATACGGCTCTAAGTCCTACAAACTTCTGAACGACATCGAGCTAGATTCAACCATAAAATGGAACCTGAGATGTTTCTCCGGCTATTTTGATGGCGGTAACCATGTCATCAGGGGACTTTATGCGAAAGGCAATACTGCAGGCTTTTTTAGTGAGGTTAAAAAAGCTACGGTAGAAAACCTGGGTATCGAGGATTCCCGTGTCCATGGAACATACGATGCCGGAGCGATTGCGGGTAGAGTCGAGGAATCGAATATCAACAATTGCTGGAACGCGAATACGTCTGTATATGCATCGCGATATGCTGGAGGTGTTGTCGGGATTGCAGAAACTTGTTTAAACGGAGCCAAATCGCCCATTTATATCAATAGAATCTATAATACGGGAACCGTTACGGGGTTGAAAAATGTCGGAGGGCTTGTAGGTATCATGACTTCATGCAATACTTCCCCGGCAGGAACAATCTATCTGTCAAACGGCTACAATCGCGGTCGTGTCGAATCGACAGGCTACTACCGTGATAATACAGCCCTGTTGGCAGGAATTACCAAGACTGAACGTTATGTGGAGATTCAGAATGTCTATAATGCTGGGCCGGTCATCTATGAGGGACCCAACAATGTTTCGCGAACATACAAACTTGGATTTAACAAATACGCATCAAAGTCGTCGTACTGCGGTTACTACAACGTATGGAATCTGAAAGCATCGGCAGACGATGACGGGCTTACAAACGAAGAAATGCGATCAAGGGAGTTTGCCAAGATGATGGGAGATGGTTTCGCCTACGATTCGCTGAACGTGAACGATGGCTATCCGGTTCTTTCGGGCGAGGACGTGAAGTGGCAAACGATTCCGATTGACTATGCGAAGTCAAAGCCAGTGTCTGCTTTGCCGCAGGTATCGGTATCTTCACAAACGGTTGCCGTCGCCGGGCTGAAAAAGGGTCAGCAGCTAGCGCTGATCGACTTGAACGGAAATATGGTTTGGGAGGGGCATGCTGCGGGGAATGTGCAGCAAATCCATGTAGCGAACCGCGGTATATATTTGCTTAGAACCGAGAACGCAGCAATCAAGGTATTCGTGAAGTAGGAGGGATTATGAAAAGGTGGACTATTGCAATTTATGCGATTGGTGCGGCGTTACTGATGTCTTGTGGCGACGACGATTCCTCGAAATTTTTGCCGGTAAATCCTAGCGAGGAGGACGATGGCGGTTCCTCGTCTTCTGTTTCGTCTTCGTCTGAAAAGGTTTCGTCAGGAAAAGATTCTTCTCAGCATGAAAAGAATTTGTCTTCGTCGTATAACAGAAGTTCCAGCAGCGGTGGCGGCAACAGCTGGGTCAGCATTTCGACCGATACCTCGTCGTTCCTGGATACAATCCCGGTCAAACGCGAGTTTTCGTACGTGATAGAAAATTTCGACATGAAGCTGGACCTGAAAGCACTGACCGTAACCGACAAGCGCGACGGACAAGTTTACGACGTCGAGTGGAAGGATTCGACCGTCATCATGGTGCAGTACATGAATTACGATATTCCAGAAAAAAGCTGGTGCTACAATGATTACGAGAAGAACTGTGAAAAATTCGGCAGGATCTATTCGCTGAAGGGCGCGTTCTGCCCGGACGACGGTTACCCCAGCAATGCTCCGCAGGGTCCGTGTCCACTCGGATGGAGAACGACAACAACATTATCGCCTCTAGGTTACCCCGGTTATATGGAAAACAATGTTTTTACCAAAATGACTAGGAATGGCTTGCCATGGAGCGCAGGTGCAGTTGGAGATAATACTTGCAGTTTTAGCCATTACTACGACGGTTTTGCGGTTCGATGCTATTATGATAGGTTTGTTGTTGCTCCGGACAGTGTGACCAAGCCGAAACCCAAGGAGTTCACGGCGTACAAAATGCCTGCGGATTTGCCCACTTACACCGGCCCCTATGGCGAATTCGTTGACATACGTGATGGAGAAATATACAAGACGGTCGATATCGGGAACCAAACTTGGTTTGCCGAAAACTTGAGGTACAAGCAATCTGGTTACGATACCCCCAAGGACGGCAATATATTGATGGGCTACCTGTATGATTTTAAAACCGCGGCTGGCGTGGAGAGTTATAATCGTGAAAAAAGATCGACACCGTATCAGGGCGTATGTCCGAAGGGCTGGCATATCCCGACCGCGGGCGACTGGCAGGAACTATTTGATTATGTCCTCGATAGGACAGATGGAGTGTCTCTCGGTAAGCCCTTGAGGTCAACGGACGACTGGCAGACGGAGGAGCCTGCCGGAACAAATTCGTTCGGCTTTAATGTTATACCCGCTGGTGGCAGGTACCAAAGTACAAGTGCAGGAGCGACATGGACTTCGTACACGGGGCCCTATTACAATATGTATTTCTTGTTGGCCGATGATACCTATCGCAGAGGTTATCGTTCCTATGTAATGTTTCCAAGCGCCGAAGATGATGCGGAACCGAGAATTTTGGTTCCTAGTGGTGACAAGCGCTATTCTGGGTATGTTCGCTGCGTCAAGGGTGATGGTTTCCGAACAATTGTCTATCCCGAAGAAGACGAGCCTGTCAAAGGAGACAAACCGACCGAGGGCGAATAAACTTTTGCCATACCACGCTTAACGGGGCATTTATTACTTTCCACAATACATAGCCTCAATCGGCGTCACCAATTCTGGCTTCGAAAGGGTAAGACACGCCCCAACTTTCGCGGAGCTTGTCCATCTGCGTCATGATTTGCATGGTCTTTGCGTGCATCATCTCAGGGCATTCCTTAAGGCCCTTCTCAAGTGCCGCCTTGCAGCCAAGCACCTCGTACTCGTAGCAGTTTTCAATACGCGGCGGCGTCAGCGATTCTACAAGCGCGCCCGCAGCATCGTACAGCTGGATTTCGACCATGTCGTTCAAGTTCTGCACGCGAATAAAACCTTCCGTACCAAAAATCGTGCCATCGTTCTTAAACGGCGCCACCATAGACGTCTTGAGGTGAGCCACTTGACCGTTCGCATAAGTCAAATCGATCCAGTCCGTAGCATCTACACCCGTATGGAACTTGATACAGTCACTCTTCGTTTGTACAATATGGTTACCTCGCCCACCGATTTCGGGGTCCGTCAAGAACAAGTCTGCAAATGTCAAGCAGTAAATGCCCAAATCCAAAAGCGCACCGCCCGCAAGCGCAGGGTTACGCAAGCGTTCGATATGCGAAAGCATCATTGAGAATTCCGCCTCCACGCCATGAACGCGGCCAATCTTACCGACCACAATCCAATCACGCACCATTTGCACTGCCGGCAAAAAACGCGTCCACATGGCCTCGCAAAGGAAGCATCCCTTTTCTTCGGCAAGGGCAATCGCCTGCGTGGCAAGCAACGCATTCGCCGTAAACGCCTTTTCGACAAGCAAGTTCCTGCCGTGCTTAAGGCAAAGCATAATATCGTTAAAATGCTCGGAATGCGGAGTCGCAATGTAAATCAGGTCAACATCGGAATCCTCGGCAAGTTCCGCATAGCTGCCGTACGCACGCTTGAAACCGTATTCTGCCGCAAACTTCTGGGCCTTTTCTGGAGTGCGCGATGCCACCGCATACGCCTCGACACCCATTCCGCGACTTTCGAGAGCCTTGACAGCCGCCGCCATCTTGGTCGCGATATGCCCGCAACCCAAAATTGCAAACTTGAGAACCGAATTATCCATTGCGTAACCTCTGTACAATGAAAAGAGCGATCGACAATCATTTTTGTGGAGACCGAACAATTTCCTCGATATCCACTAGTTTTACGCGGCGATTCCTCTTCGCTTCCGCAACAAGATTTTTTGCAAATCCTGATTCAGAGAACAAATAGTAGAACATTTCCGCATTTGCTTTTTGCGGTTGAAACTTGGCTACAGTATCAAGGTATTCGCCGTAATCAAACGGTTTTCCCTTAAACTTGCATTCTCCGACAAGATATTTACTTGCATCATCAGAGATGGCGAGCAAGTCGATTTCAGTTTCTTGAATTTCTTTTTTTTCGTTGCGGCGAACAGAGGTTTTCCCCCACCAACGCCCCATTCGTTTATATCGAAACGGCAAAGTCCCAGCCTTCTGCGATTCTTTAACATACTCCCGACAAACAGTCTCAAACGCTAAAGAAGCAAACTCGTGTAACTTGGGCTTGATTGCGTATTCGAAAACGCCCTTCACGTCGCCACCTTCCAAGTCGGAAAAATTGGTAAACACGAAAGCGTACCAGAATCGAAAGAAATTATCGGTCAATCGGTACAAGCCCCGATTGCGGTTGCCTTGATTTTTTAGCCCTTCATCAACAGAAAATTCACGTTCAATGATTTCTAGCTCAATAAGATTTTTCAGATAAACGCTTGTTTTTGAAGTATCATCTATCAACGATTTTTGGCTGATATCATTAAGTTTGGTTGCTCCAAGTGCGACTGATTCTATAATCGAATTGTACAGAAGCGTTTCGCGAAGTTCTTGTCGAAGCAAAAATTCTACTTCGCTATAGAGTGCACAACCTTTGGTAAGAATGTTTCTTTTGATATTTTCGTCCAGCGATAGTGCGGGATCGAATTGCCGCAGGTAATGCGGAACACCGCCAAGAATGGAATAAGCAATAATTTTGTCGCGAGCGGAGTATTTTGGGAAAAACTGAGCGGCATCGTAAAAGCTCATGGCTTCCATCTTGTAGATGCCGGTGGCCCGACCATACAAGGGATTCTTTTCAGCCAACAATTCCTTTTCAATGAAACTCATAGCGCTTCCGCAAAGCACAATCATAACGTTTTCATCTTTAAAAAATTCATCCCAAAGAGCTTGCAATATAGACGGAACGCTTTCGTTGTATTTGCACATGTAGGGGAATTCGTCTATAACGAGCAGCCTTTTAGCCGATTTATACGGCAAGTCGATTACGCTCTTGAAAGCGGATTCCCAATCGGAAAACTCGGTAATATAATTGGATGCGGGAATTTTCTCGTGCAGCAATTTTTCAGAAAAACTGCGGAGTTGAAGTTTGTCCGACACCTCGCGACAGGAGTAGAAAACACGCGGTTTCCCCTTACAAAACTCGCGAAGCGTCTCGGTCTTGCCAACACGCCTGCGACCATACAAAACAACAAGTTGCCCACCTTTAGATTTGTACTTGTCTTCCAAAAATTGCAGTTCTTGTTTTCTACCAATGAACATATCGCCTCGTTTTCGCGAGCAATTTACCAAATCGTGATTTAGTAAATCGTGATTTGGTAAACAATATACATTATTTTCAGCAAAAAACAAGTCTAATTCAGATTCGACTCACTATTCGTCGTCTTTTATGCAACGAACTGCATACTGATAACCGCTTAATAGAACAGATATTTTATCATCAAAGAGATCGACCTTATCGTCGGAAACACTCAGGCGAATACATCCAACGGAACCATCGGTCACCGTAGATCCAAAGAAATATGTCGAAGAGTTCATGTTACAAGTCGTGTTAGAATATACTCCCGCACAGCCAGACCGCAAAGCACCAAAGCCTAACAAGTCTTTACCGGGCTTCGATTCAGGCCAAGTTTCCGTCGATTTCAAATTCAATCCACCAACAAACTTTCCACCCGCCGCCTGAATCAAGACATCCCATTCATCGTTGCTTGGCAAATGCCAACCACGAGGGCAAACGCCTCTAGCCTTTTCTTTCATTTGGCATTCACTGATTCCGCAACCCTTCGCGTCTTCGGAGAATATTCCAACAGAATCCACGGCAGCAAGAAAACCATACAAGCGGCCATAACGTTTGCATTCTTTATTATCTTCTGTTGTATAAGATTTACAGGAGCTATGAGCCCGACCCCATTCATAATTAAAATTCAAATTTTCGGCCATCCATACCTGCTCTCCAATTTTCACGGTTTTATAAACCTTATTATCACGGAAATCGGTCAACATATTTGCAACCGAATCATACGAGCTTTCGTCCTTTATATACATACCGGTATAATTGGAATCGGCACTTGTTGATTTTATGCAGCGGACATATCCCTGCTCCGATTTCAACTCCGTGCTTACATAAAGTTGCAATGTATTCGAATTCATAACAGCAGCAGACTCCGTTATGGGAGAATTACTTACATAACCATGCCCCCAATAAAATACGCGAGCAGAATCAGGAGCAAAAGGCAAGGCATTAAAGCCGTATAAGTCATACCCATTTCCATTATTTTTCCAACCTTGTGTAGCCTTTAATTTCTGACCGGCAACAGATTTGCCTCCTGCATACTGCCTCAAAACAATCCAATCGGACTCACCCGGCAAACGCCAACCGTCAGGACACACTCCCTTCACAATGTGGGGCAACAGACAATCCGACCGATATCCACATCCAGCCCCATCTTCTGAATATACCATGGCAGAATCTATAGCGGCACTCCACAAATACAAACGTCCGTAGATTTCGCAGTTTTCCGCTTTTCCGTCATAGCAAGAACTCAACGTGGTATCTTCAAGATATGGGATTTTAAGGTTTTCGGCCATCCATACCTGATTTCCGATTTCAATAGTCTTGTAAGTACGACCATCTCTAGAATCTTTAAGAGTACCATAAACAAATTCATGATCCGGCTTGGGAATTTCATTCTTATCCGTATAATCCTTGATACATCTAATCGAACGGAAACCAGAGTAAGTGGAAAAAATATATTTGTCCGTTGTATCGAACGCCACCGATTCCGACTTAGCAGGAGTCCAATAATAAGCATCCGTTCCTTCGTTAATGAAGCCACCATCATCAAGCTTCACACCAGCCGGGAGAACAGAAAAACCATAATCATCCGTTGCTTCATTTCCTTTCCACCCTTGCTTCGACTTTAACTTTTTCCCCGCCTTGGTGGCATCCACCGTATAAAGCAGTTCATTCCAATCGTACATGGAGGGAATATGCCAGCCATCAGGGCAAGCTCCTCGCACAAAGGAACCATCGCATTTTTTATTCATGGCACATTCCCAGCTATAATCCGAAAAAGCCTTTGCGGAATCTAGCGCAGCGCCCGCGTTATAATAACGGCCATATTTTGAGCAATTGGCCTCATCGTTCAGATAGCAAAAACTTTGCGCCGATTTGTAGTAATATTTGAAATTCAAATTTTCGGCCATCCATACACGGTTATTGATAGTAACGGTTTTGTAAACATGACCATCACGGCCATCGGTCAGCGTATGCTTTGCATCATCATAGACCGACGCTTTATAAACAACGCTAGAACTGCTGAGCCTTATCCGCGATGAACTAGACGACGATTTTACTGTAGATAAAGTATCCAAACTTGACGGCAACGAACCTTCGATACAGCGAACCGAAAGCTTGAAATTTTTTGCATTGTCTTCATGGAAGACAAAATCGCTAACGCCGTCAAATCTCCAGTTGTAAGCGTTATCGCGGTCGAGTTCCGTAGAAGACCAGAACAAAGCCGTGATTCCCTTTTTCTCGATTTTATCCGCATCATTATAGTAGCCATCGGCGGACACGGCAAAACCGTAAAGATTCGTTCCATTTCGATTTACGCCCCAGCCGGAATTAGCCTTCAATTTAGCTCCGGCAGAATCAGCACCACCAACTTCGTCAAACAACTTTTTCCAGTCTTCATCATCGGGCAAATGCCAGCCTTCCGGACACGCATCATTAGCCTCTTTCCACGTATAAAAGTCCTTTTTGTACTCGAGATTTTCGGCCATCCAAGTCTGGTCACCGATAGTCACCTTTTTATAGCTATGGCCATCACGGGAATCGACAAACGAACTCAATTCCTCTTCAGTAGAGGGAGCCGCAGACGAGGATTCAGAACAAGCGATAAAGCCAAATGTAGCTCCGATTGAAAGTGTCAATAAAAACTTTTTCATGTTCCTACCTCTTTATGCAACGAACGGGATAAAAACCAGAGTTACTGTTCGAAGACCAAACGATTAACTTATCTGCAACAAAATCAAATTCAGCCGTGCCATACCCAACTACACCTCCACCAACCCAATACCTAGCTTTTTTCTTTCCAAGATTGAAGCCATTTGTAGAAGATGCATTAGAAGACTCATAAAAAGGAGAAAAACCAATATTAAGACCATACACATTCTTTCCGTGATTAGCCCCAACAAACATCGTATCAGTACTGCACACCGTTTCGAGAATTCCCCACGGAGACGTCGCAGAGAGCTTATCTAATAGTCCTCTCCAATCTTGAGCCGAGGGTAAAAACCAACCTTCCGGGCACGCATTCTTAGCCGCAGACCAGCTGTAATAACGACCAAAATATTCACAGGTATCTGCATTTGGATAGCAAGTGGATTCGCTAATCAGAGAGGTTTTATACTTCAAATTTTCAGCCAACCAGGTTTCACCGTCAATGGTAACCGTCTTATAAACTCGACCATCACGAGGGTCTTTAACGGAATCATATTCAACCAAAGCTGGATCGTATTTTAAAAGCGACTTACTGACATCTTCGGGCATAAAACTACTACTGCTTTGGGCGCTTGAACTACTTTTAGCATTTGAGCTGCTAGAAGAATTGTCCGACGTAATCTTTAAGCCCTTTATGCATCGAACAGAAGCCGCCATTTTCTCACCGTCATAATTGCGAACCGCATGTTCATGGCTTTCATTAAAAGACCAGTAAAGAACATTCGTCGAATCATAAGCCGTTGCCGACCAAAACGCCGCAACAGAACCTCCGCCCGTATAGAGATCCTTTATATTACGATAACCCGCCGGCAAAACTGCAAATCCGTAATCGTCAAGGCCCGCACCATCATTGTCCCAGTCACTTTTTGATTTTAGATAACGGCCAGCGAAATCAACATCGCCAACAGCCTTAATCAAAGTCTTCCAGTCTTCGTTATCCGGGAAGCGCCACCCCGAAGGGCAAACACCGCGCACCATAGAACTGGACCATGAATACAGCCTACCATATTTACGACAGGCAGCATCATTGTCATTGTAACAATAACTGCTCGCTGTAGAATCGCTGAATTTATAGTTTAAATTTTCGGCCATCCAGGTTTGCTCACCAATCGTAACAGTATAATACTTGTGATCATCACGGTAATCAACAAACGAATCGGTTTGCACTTCAGAGGCATCAAAACGATTAATCTCAACATCGACTTCTTCAGCTTCAGGTTTACTTGCGCTCGAAGACTCGCAGGCCCACAACACCATTGCCGAAATAGCGGCAAAAAAGAATTTATTTTTATAATAGTATTTCATGGACATACAAAGTAGAAAAATATTTATCGAAAATCATCTCACCCAAACATATACATTTATTTTCAGCCAAAACACACTAAAAATTCAAATTTTGGCTGATTATGTTTAAAGCGTCACCAAAACAAGCAACAATCCGAAGAGCCCGTCTTGAACGAATACAACCAAATTCTCATATTTACGATACATAGCAGGGTAACTTGCGACCGGATTTTTCGAGCTTTTGCGACTGTTCTCTAGACTGGAATCGGCAAAATTCACAACGCAGAGAATAGAAGTAAGCTGCTCACGTCCCATTTGGGGCGTGGGTTGTTATTGTTTGTTTATGCGTTATGGCTTTGCCGAGCCTCAGTCTGTAAGCAAACATAAGGCAACTCCACGCCTTTTTTAAACTCCTTGAATTCTGCGAAGCAGGCCCTTAACCAAGGAGTTTTCATGAAAAGAGCATTTCTTTTCGCAATCGCAGCATCGGCAATCTATTTCGCGGGTTGTGCCATGGCAGAACCGAAAGCAGGTTGGGTCAAGCCAGGAGTTTCTCAATACGATGCCGAGAATGCCCTCGCCCAGTGCGAATACGACGTTTCCATGCAAAAGCTTGAAACGCCTGCCGAGAAAGACAAAACCGTAAAGAACTGCATGATGCGTCAAGGTTTCCGTTACGGTTATTACGAATAAACACTAACAACATTTTTCAAGGAGAATCCTTATGAAAAAGACCTTTAAAGCAGTCTTTGCTTTAGTGTTTTTATTGGCATCCTCGCTTTTTGCCCAAAACATGTGCGTTGAATTATGCGTACCGTGCGTGGGTAAGAAAAAAGACCAGACCTGCAAGAAAGTCGAAGAGCACTGCCAATGTGCCGCCATTCTAGACAGCATAAACGCCGCTCAAGCAGCCAAGGAAGCATCCCTCACAGAAAGCCAAAACAAGCTTTCGCAAGAATTGCAGCAAATTTGCAATCAAGATGTTTGCACAAGCAAGGTCTCTTTTGAAAATGGACTTTTCAAGAAAATCGCTTTGGATAAAAGCTCTGACGCTCAAAAGTCCGCACAAGCTCTTTACGAGAATAATTTCAGCAACAGCCAAACGTCAATGACGCGTATTGAGCCACTCCCGCCGCTGAACGAAGAATGCTCCAAATTCTGCGGAGACTGCCCCGTCACCGACAAAATGCTGAAATCAAAGAAGCCCAAGTTCAAGGACAAGTTCTGCAAGAAAATCGAAGAATCCTGCAAGTGCATCGACTACGCCATCAACGCCAAGAAACTAGAAGAACAAGCCAAGGCAGATAGCGCAGTCGAATTCGAAAGCAAAGTAAAACGCATCGAAAATGCAGCATTACTTGCAAAAGATTTGCATGCACAATGCGATGTTAGCGAACCGTGCGCATTATCCGTCGTTTTTGCAAATAAAGAAATAACATCCTTGGACATTCAAAAAACAGCTGTAGAGAAGGAAGAACTCGCGGAATCGTCCACAGCAGCGACAACCGAAGAGAATACAACAGACGTTTCAGCGAACACACAGCAAGATACAGCCGATAATGCAACAGAAAACGTGAATCAAGACTCCTCAACTCAAGACGTTTCAGAAGATAAAAGAGTATTCCACGAAATCGATCCAAGCAATTCGTTCAAGAGCGCAAAATCAAGCGGAAGCAGAAGCACTTATTTTGGATTGATTCTTGCTTACGAATCACCCACCGAATATTTCAATTTCAGTGACGAAGAAGAAAGCGGAACCAGCGGAAACGGCGTAAACTTTGGTTTCTTTTTTAGAAAATACCTCCATCCATCCATCTCTTTCAACATCGGATTAAACGCAGTGTTCCATACATTCACTTATGAGACTCGCCGCGAGTGGTCTTACCACTATGGGTACGAGGAGGGGTACAAGATTGAGAGCCACGGTCAAAACACAATCATGGCAGAAATTCCATTCGGATTCCGTTTCGGCATACCATTAGGTTCCTTACCCGTTTCTCCTTTTATCAGTACAAACTTTCACATTCGCAACCCCTTTTATAAAATCGATCAAGATGTCGTTAATTTCGACAATTGGGAATTTATCCACCTTTTAGGAGTCGGTCTCGAAATCACACGCCATTTTTCATTTGAATTCCAATGGTATCTAGGAAACTTCGGTACACTCGACCACAGCCCATACTCCAACAGCTCCAGTTGGCGTCTAAAGCTAGAAGCCGCATTCTAAAAGATTCACCATATAATACAACGTGGAAAAAAGATTAAAAAAAAAGCTCCTAATCTCTAGCCCCAAAATTCTAGATCCTAGCCCCTAACAAAAAAAGAACCCGCCGCGCATCCGCGACGAGTCCATAAAAGTTCTTTAATTCAAAATCGAATTAGTGACCGAGGTACTTACGGCCAATGCCGAAGTCATCCTTGTATTCGATGTAGTCAGGAACAAAGCCTGCCGAGAAAGAGAAGCTCACGTTGACGGAGCACTGGAACTCGTTCATCAACTTGCCCTTGCCCTTGAACTTCTTCTGTTTCTTTTCAATCTTTTCGTCGCCCTTCTTGCCCACGAGAACTTCGGCTTCGCACCAACCCGTATCGCCCTTGGCAAAGACTTCCTTGCCGTCGGTAGAGACAAGCTTAATCTTGGACGGGTCGAGTTCGGTGTTGTTACCCGTCGAAGCCCAGAACTGGAGTTCGGCAGTAAGACCAGTCTTGGACGGCTTGTAAATCGGCAAAGCCATCACATAGCCCCACTTATCAACCTTCTGCTTGCCGCTCAAGTCCGGGATGTTTTCGCCGAAGATGAGGAAGTAACCGCGAGTGGTCTTGCGGCTCTTGTTCAAAGCAGCCTGAATTTCAGCATTCGTCGGAGCCATCGCTTCCATGCGGAGGAGCAAGTATTCGCTCACAACCGGATCGTCTTCGGAAGTAGCTTCTTGCAAGTTGCGTGCCACATAGAGCTTTTCGGTTTCGGCACGGATGGCCTTCACGTCAGATTCTGCAACGCGACGGGTCTTTGCAACAGATTCCGCAGAGTCAATCTTTGCGAAAGCATTGATGATAGTCGCATAGTCAACACCTTCCTGTGCAGCCTGACGTTTACCGATTTCAGCAAGCGTCTTCACATATTCTTCAATAGTTGCGTTTTCCTTCACCTTCGGAATATTGACCGCAGCCTTTTCGAAATAGTTGTTGATGAGGTCGCTGCTCAAATCCTTCTTGGATTCAGCTTCGCCAGCACGCACAAGCGCCAAGGTGAAGTTGTCAAAGAATTCGTCGGACATTTTGCCCTTCTTCTTTGCTTCAAGATAAGAATTGATGGCGTTACGGAAACGGCCCTCTTTGAGGTGTTCGTCACCGCGTTTTTCGTTAGTACCCTTACAGCCGGTAAGCGAAATCGCCACAGCGGCTGCCAAAGCAGCAATGAAAATCTTCTTCATTTTGTATCCTTCAGATGAAGTTATGTTAAAAAACGTTGAAAAGGACTCTTTATCACGTTAAAAAGTAAAATATACCCTTTCAGTTGAAATTTAAATAAATAAATTTATACATACCTATTTTTATAGGTAAATTTTTTTTTGAAGTGGAAGAAAATCAATGAATATACTCGTCGTAACTCCAGAAGCGGGGAACTGGAAGACACCTAGTCCACTTGCAACAGCAGTGAACTGCATGACCCAGGCTTTTGCCGATGCAGGTTCTACGGTCATGACCTGTTCGCCTTTTTACAAGGACCACATTAACGATCCCGACAAGTATCATTGTGTTTACAAAGGCGTCGAAGCCTTGCAGAACAAGCCTTTCGAAGTTTGGCGTTCTGACGACGACCCCCTCCACACTTACATATATAACGAGGAATATTTCGGACGCCCCTACGTCTATGGGCCTCCGCACACGCCCCCCTATAACGACAACCATCTGAGATTCGCCATGTTCGCCTCAGCGGTGCTTACGTACAGCGCTCAAAGCGGAGTCCAGTTCCAGGCAATTCTCGGGCACGAATGGGGCGGCGCTCTCGTCGGTGCGCTCTGCCATACCGTCTATCAAGACACATTCCACAACGTCCCGTTCTTTTTCAACGTCCACAACATCACCTACGACTTCCATGTGCAGCCTAGCGAAATCGAAAAAATCGGTCTCCCGCCCAAGGACTTCAACATGGACGGCTACGAATTCTGGGGCAAGGTAAGCCTCCTCAAGGCAGGCATCCTGTACGCGAACAAGGTGCTGTTCCCATCGTCCGGCTACCGCGACGCCATGCTCAACACGAACCTTCCCGGCGGACTCAGCGGGTTCCTCAACCGCAATAGTGAAAAGCTCCTCGGTATCCAGTTCGGCGTCAATTACAAATTCTGGGACTTCAATGACGAAGCGAAGCTCCCCATCAAAGAAGCGAAGCGTGCAGCGAAGGCGAGCCTCGGTAGCCAGTTCGACATGGATCTTTCGCACAAGCTCATCATTTACAGCCACATGGATTTGGAATCGGGCAATACCTCCGAAACGCTTGCGACCATCCTCTCGGACATCGCCAAGCAGAACGCCCTCATCATCGTGGGCATTTCGCCGGAACACCCCGAATGGAACTACTACCAGGAAGTCTCGCAACAGTACGGCAACTTCGTCCGCATCCTCCAGTTTGATTCCGAAGAAGCAAACAATAGAGACAAACTACGCGACACGCTCGCCGCCTCCGACATCCTTTTCGCGGCCAACCTCCAAGAGCCGTCCGCCTCGATAATCCTCAAGGCCATGGCCACAGGAACGCTCCCGCTCACGGGCCGAAACGTCGGTATCGCAAGCATGCTCACCGACTACACCCTCGAAACCGCTGGCGAAGCAAATGCATTCCTCGTCGATGACGCAAACGCGCCGCACCAGATGTTGCGCCGCATCAAAGACGCCATCAATGTGTATAACACGGAAGTCGCCGATTGGGACAAATGCGTCGTGAACGCCTACAGCGGGTTCCATTACGAATGGGCTAAGACAATTTCAAAATATTTACTAATTTTGGGTGAACTGGGGCTTTAGCTCAATCGGTTAGAGCGTCGGACTCATAACCCGTTGGTTCCCGGTTCAAGTCCGGGAGGCCCCACTAAAACCCCGTAACCACAACGGTTGCGGGGTTTTCTTTTATCAAAATAATTCGTTTCAAAAAAACGGAAAGAATTACACCTAACATAAAAAAAATGTCAGATTATTTTAAAAGATATGCGCCACTAAAATAGCCCAATAAAGCATCCCCATAAAATCCCCCAAAACAGCCTAGACATCGTAAAATTTCTTTCATCAAGTCATTTTCGGCTGTAAATTTCTTAATTTTAAATGGATACATGCAAAAAACGTATTTTTCTATTACAAAATACGACTGAGGCACACAATGAAAAAGCAAGGTTTTACCATTATTGAATTAATGGTTGTGGTTGTGATTATGGGGGTTTTGGCCGCAATCGCCGTTCCAAAACTTTTTGGATTGATTGATAAAGCAAAAGCCTCTGAACTCAGTTTTTCTGCAGGAACCTATATAAAACTGCAAGAAACATACATTCATGAATACAGCAAAGGCGGAGATTGGCAAACAATCGGATACAAGTCACCTGCAGGGAATGTCTCAGGAATCGCAAACACATCAACTTTTGCTTACGATGCGGAACAAAGCTCTTACAACTGGACTGCGGAATCTCTCGTAAGTTTGAACAGCTGCCCCAAAGGAAAAAAATGGTTTGTCAATTTTTCACTTGATGCAGGTTATGTACTTGCCAAGTTCTGGGCAAGTTCTGATGACACTACCAATTGCAGTAAACCATTAACCCCGAATTTCAAATTGCTGAGTAGCTCAGTAACATCAATTGCCTCCCCCGGTAGTGTAGAATAGAGCTGTGAGCCGCGAGTGATAAGCAAAGAGCAATGTATCACTGTACCTTTAAAATGGAACAAAACGATGTTTTATAGGTACTGAAAAAACTGTTTTTTAATTTCGTACCTATAAAACCCTAAGGAACACTACTTTTATAGGTACAATTTTTCATTTTTGTGCACAAATTAAATACAAATATACCTATAAATCATAAATTTAGCGCAATTTATAGGTACATATAAGTACATGCACAAAAGAATTCGCCTTATAAAATGGGGGAAAATCCTGTTTTGTACCTATAAAAACGCATAAAACAAAATTTTATAGGTACGTGCTTCAAAAAAGTGCTCTCGTCACCACCCCTTGCTTTACGCAAGGGGCTTTGTGACTCACGGCGTAACGGGCGGGGTCTTCATTTTCTAACTTTCCCCACATGACCATTCTCGAAAAAATTGCCTTAGCTCTCCCTGCCGTCGAGTCCCCCGCCCGTTACATGGGCGGCGAAGCGAACAGCGTCATCAAAGACCACAGCAAAATGCTTGCTCGCATGGCGTTCGTTTTCCCGGACACTTACGAAATCGGCATGAGCAACAACGGGCTACGCATCCTGTACCACGTGCTCAACCGCGAACCGGATTTGCTTTGCGAAGTGGCTTTCGCTCCATGGGACGACATGGCCCGCGAGATGAAAAAGTATGACATACCGCTCTACACGCACGGGAGCTATACGGCAGTCAAAGATTACGAGGTGGTGGGCCTTACGCTCCAGACGGAATTGAACTTTACGAACGTTCCGTACGTACTTGAACTTGCGGGCATTCCTGCATGGCAGAAAGACCGCGCAGAAAGCGATCCGATTGTCGTTTCGGGCGGTCCAGCAATGGGGAACCCGGAGCCTGTCGCCGACTTTTTTGATGCATTCATGATTGGCGATGGCGAAAAGCTTATTGTCGAATTTGTACGGTGCGTGGGCGAAGGGCGCAAAGCGGGGCTGCCCCGAGCCAAGATTCTAGAGAATTTATCAAAAATTGACGGTGTATATGTTCCGAGCCTTCGCGAAGTCGTCAAAAATGAATTTGGAGTCCTCGTCCCAAAAGAACCGGCAAAAGGTTCTTACGAGCATACGAACGGTGTACGCCGCCAGTTCATTCCTTATCTCGACCCGAAAGACTACCCCATCAAGAACTTGATTGCAAATATGCAACTTGTTCACAATCGCTTTAGCGTCGAAGTGATGCGCGGCTGTGCCCAAGGTTGCCGTTTCTGCCAAGCAGGCATTTGGTACAGGCCATGCCGCGAACTCAATCCAGACGACGTTCTTGATATCGCCAAGGCGGGCATTCAGGCAACAGGCGAACGCGAACTCGGTCTTTTGTCGCTCTCTACCGCGGACTACAAGCCGGTCGAAGCATTGACGGACTCCATCATCGACGATCCGTTTTACGATAACGTAGATGTGAGTTTGCCGAGTATCCGCGTCAATAGTTTTGGACAAAGTCTTGCAGAAAAAGTGGCAGCGCTCAAAGGAGGCCGCAGCGCCACATTCGCCCCGGAAACAGGTTCCGAACGTATCCGCAAGATGATCAACAAGACGATTAGCGACCAAGACATGTACGATGCCGCAGAACACGCATTCTCCAGCGGATTCAACAAAATCAAGCTTTACACGATGATTGGGTTCCCGACCGAGAACCTTGACGACATGCAAGCGTTCTGCGATCTTATCTTCAATCTCGTGAAGATTGGGCGCAAGTACAATCGCGGCATTCAAATTGCGGTCTCCATAGGCATTCTCATTCCGAAATCGTTTACGGGGTTGCAATGGGCTCCGTTTATGGACAAAGAAACGGCACTCGGTCACATCCGCTTTGTTCGTGAAAAGTTCTATAAGCATCCGAACGTGAAAATCAACTGGGCCGCATGGGAAACAAGTTTCCTCGAAGCAGTCTATAGCCGTGGCGACCGCAGTCTCGGACCCGTCATTTACGCCGCCTACAAGAAAGGCATTATCTTCGAAAGCGACAGCTACCGCTTTGACTTCAACAAGTGGCTCGAAGTCTGGGAAGAATGCGGCTACGATACATCCTGGGTTTATCGCGAACGCGAAAAAGACGAAGTGTTCCCGTGGGACTTCATCCATGCAGGAACATCAAAACAGTACTTGCGTCGCGAATGGGAAAAAGCTTTCGATCCGACTTCTGCGCCAGTGCCGAACTGCAAATGGGGCGACTGCCAGAAGTGCGGCATTCCTGGCTTTGGCCAGGAAATCGTCCTCGCGGACGATCCCGTGCGCCACAAGGCGCCCAGCCGCACGCCAGAAGAAATCAAGAAGCTCGTTGCAGACCGCCGCCCCAGCCAAAAAGTCAGCTACAGCTACAAGATTACATTCAAGAAAACAGGCATCAGCCGATTCTTGCCGCACCACAACATGCTTTCATTCTTCGAACGTACGTTTATCTGCGCTGGCATACAGATAAAGTTCAGCGAAGGCTTCAGCCCGAAGCCACGTATCGTGAACATGGGCGCACTCCCGCTTGGACTCGAAACGTATTGCGAAGTCATCAGCGTCGATTTGCTCCAGCCGCTCGACATCACTCCTGAAGGCAAGCAAAAGACCATCAAAATGCTCAGCGCTCCGTTCCCACGTGGCATGGAAATTGTCGATATCGAACCGCTCAAGGAAAAACTATCGAAGCATTTCCCCAAAGCGATGGTCTATCGCCACACGCCAGAAAGCATCCCCGCCGACCTCATGGACAAGTTCGAACAAAAGCAACTGCCGATTGTCACGAACCACCGCGGTCAGCAAATGAACTTGAACGAACAAGTTCTTGGAATTGAGATTCAAGACGGCACAATGACAATCCGCGTCAAATGCAACAACCAAGGCACGACACCTAGCCCGTTCGTCATCTTCGCTGGTCTCCTCGGCATCGAAATCGACCCCGCCAAGCTCGACGAAGTCTCGCGCCGATTCCTCGTCGCGAAAGTCGCAATAGAGTGGTGAGGGATGAGCTATGAGGTCGGGCTACGCCCTTTGAGGTGTGGGGTCGCCCGCCACGGCGGGTTCTCAGCCATGAGCGGTGAGCTGTGTGTCTTTTTAGTATCGCGGCTACGCCGCCTAATTTTTATTCTCATTACTCACAGCAACGTAGTTGCGGGCTGATAGCTCAAGGCTACGATGCTCCAGAGTGACAAAAGAAACATTAACGAAAAACCGCCCCGGATTAAATTCGGAGTAACAACAAAAGCCCCTCGACTAAATCGATTGTGAAAGCGGCAGTTATTCTGCCGGAAGGATAATTTCGATGTGGTTCGTGCTAACGTTCAAGAAATGCGTACGGAACAAGTCTCTTTCATTCCTGTCGCAAACGCGCACCTGAGTCACCGCGATAAAATCCTTGTTTTCACGGATATAGTCCGTCAAGCGTTCGTCACGTAACGTGTCGATTTCGCCTGTAATGACAAAATTATCAGTCCACATTTTTACTAGCATATCCAAAATATATAAATGTTATTCCAACTAAGATGATAAAAACTTTACTTTTTTACCCATAAAACCATTTTAACGTATATTATTCATTAAATATTGAAGTACAAAACGAGGTTTAGTATTATGGCACCGAAAAAAATTCACCCGGTTCCGGGACAAATGGCTTACCACAATGCCGAATTCATGGAAAGCGATGCAGCACGAACCATTCGATTCCTTTCTGAATTTTTGCAACCCGATCAGATTTTCAAGCAAGAAGAAATCAAGAACACCATTGTTTTCTTTGGCTCCGCTCGCACGCTCCCGCCCGACGAAATCAAAAAACGTCGCAAGGGTTGCAAGAACAAGGCCGAACTTAAACGGTTAGACAGGCTTTCCAAAGTCGCCGAATCGTATAATTCCGCCCGTGAACTCGCAGCACGTCTCGGCAAGTGGATCAACAAGCAACACCAAGGCTACGCCATCATGACCGGCGGCGGTCCTGGTATCATGGAAGCAGGGAACCGAGGCGCCACCGATGTCGGCACCCCCTCCATCGGTCTCAACATCAAGCTCCCGTTCGAACAACATTGCAACCCGTACTTGGACGATGCACTCAACTTGCAGTTCCGTTATTTCTTTATCCGTAAATACTGGTTCCTGCGTATGGCTCGCGCTTTGGTCATTTTCCCCGGCGGTTTCGGTACACTTGACGAAGCCTTCGAAATGCTCACGCTTATCCAGACCGACAAGTACGCCCAGCAAATGCCAGTCGTCATCTTCGACTCCAAGTTCTGGAAAACTGCACTCAACTGGGACTTCTTTGCAGAAACGGGCATGATCAATCCCGAAGACCTCAAGCTGTTCAAGTTCTGCGACACGGTCGATGAGGCCTACGACTTCATCACCTCGACGCTCACGGCCCAAAGCGAAGGGCAGGTCACGTTCGCAAGAACCCATGTCGAAGAATTCGAAAATAAAAAGAAGAAGTAAAACACTCTAAAGACAACAACACTCTTACAACGACCTCCGGACTGATTCCGGGGGCGTTTCTTGTATCGCCATTTTTTAAATTTGAACCATGTTCTGGAACAATTTGGCAGAAACGATGGACCGCGTTTCACGCAATCTGGCATTGCGTCCAAACTACACCATGGAAGAATACCAGCGGTGGTTCGATCACAACCCCGACTTCAAGCATAACGGCGATGCCGAACGTATCGAATTGGTTGAACCGCTTTCGCTCACGGGTACGAACCAGTTGTATCGCGCAAAGCTTTGGTTGCAGCACCCGCGCGACGATAAACGTTATGACGAAAAAGAAATCGTCGTAAAAATTTGCAAGTACTGGGCCAATTCTGGCAAGAACCGCTTGCACCGCCTCAACATGCTCCTGAGCGCGTTCCAAGACGAAATCCGCATCAACAACCTTGTCCGTGCCACCAACATCGAAGGCGTGGTGCAAACGTTTGGCGGAGGAATAGCAGGCCGTCACCCGTACCTCAAGCTGGAGTTCATCAAAGGTTGTTCCATCGACCGCATCATCAAAACCAAAATCACTGACGAAGAACTGCTACAGCGAGTCGCCCAGATGGCGTACCTCGCCAACACGATAAGTCAGCTCCATTACTACCAAATTGTACACAAGGATCTCAAGCCCAAGAACCTGCTCCTATGCCAGAATCCGGCACACAAGAACAACCATAAAATTTTAATTTGCGATTTCGGTTACGCTCAAGCCAAAATGCGCGAGACCGTTACCGAAGGCGGCGGACTTGCCACGCCATGTTACAGCGCCCCCGAACTCGCCCAATCTAGCGAAAACATCACTTACGCCGTCGATTACTTCAGTTTTGGCGCCGTCATGCACGAATACTTGACCGGATGCAAGCTCTACCCCAAAGCCAAGGAAATCTACAACGAAGAAGGGCACACCGCATCCAAACGTTACTTGGAATACCTCGAAAGCGGGCGCGAGAACATTTTCCACGACGACCGGTTCCCCGAAATTCACGATTGGATTGACGGACTCACCACGTTCGACAGAACCGAACGCATGAAGCGAAGCCCGAACCTGTTTGCACTCGCCCACAAGCTCCGCGAAGAGGTCAACGCCTTGGGATACCGCGACGTGAACACCGATTTTCTGTGGAACCAGCTAAACGAGTACGGAAAACGTACATTTTAACTAAAATTCTATAACATTCTGCTGATGATTTGTTTATATTCATTAGTATGAAGAAAATATTGAGCATCATTCTAACACCATTCAAGGTGTTTAAAATTCATCATTACATCACGCTTGTAGCTTTTATCGCTATAGGTATATTCAACTTTCAAACAACTTTCGACCCGACAGTCCAGCAGATACGACAAGAAAAGGACATCATCCAGTCTTTCGAGAAATGGTGGAACGAAGAACGAGCCGAAGAGTTCAAGAAAGTCGGACTCACCCCGGACAAGAATACCAAAAAGCAGGAATTCGAGCTTTACAAAGAACGCTACCGCGTCGAAAACCCGACACCGATAGTCGAGGACCGCGTTGAGCAAATGAAGACCGAATTCCGCGAATGGTGGGAGAACCAAGGCGGAAAAGAGCAGTACGCCGCAGAACACGGTAGTTACCCCACCGACAAGCAATACGAGGCGGAACTCGAAAAATGGATCAACAATTACAAAGATAAATTCGCACGTTACCGTTGGGCATACATTCCAAGCCGCGGCAATACAGAAAGCTTGCTCACTTGCAGTATTCTGTTTCCCAGCTTTTGGTCTTACCTTTTCGGTGTCCTGTTCTTCATGTTCGCCCTCATGCAACTTGAAAAGCGTTGGAATACGTTGTATGTCTATGCGTTCGCTATCGTGATTACAATTATAAGCGGATTCTTTGTCGATTTGCTCATCAACACATCTTTCTTTGAGCAGTTTGCTTCGGACCGCTATATGGGCATCAGCCTGATGGTCTGTTTCTTGCTCGGAGCCAACACGTTCGATAAAGACAGAGAATCGTTACCCTCTTACGTCTGCAAAATTTCGGAAGCGGGACTTGTCATCAGCATGGCGATTGACTGGTTCTTGAACCCCGGAATTTTCAATGCCGTCGCAGCGGAATCGCCAGTATTCTTTGCGCTAGGCGGACTCGCCGGTTACTATATGCCTCACCGCAGTGAACCTGCAACCACGACAACAGCAAATGTTCACGACAACGTAGAAAAAACGCCTCCAGGCGAACGCATTCGCAAAACGATTAGCAAAGGTCTCGAAGAAGCGAACAACGGCTCGACCGAAAATGCGGCACGTTTGTTGCAATACGGATTGACCGCTCTCTTGCAAGAGGAGCCAGTCAAGTTCCAAGATGTCAAGGACACTGTGAACAAAATTGCAGGCAGCTATATCGAACTTCCAAGTACGCAATGGTTTGAATGGGGTGCAACAGCAAAGCAAAAGAACATTCCTGAAGCCGCCATCGTACTCCTCGAAAAGGGTCTTGCCAAAGAAAAGGATCCCGGATTTATCCGCCGCGCTCATCTAGACATCGGCGAACTCCGCATTCAGACAAAGTTAGACGTGAATGTCGCTATGGAGCACTTGAACAAAGTCATCCAAGAAAAAGATGATGACAAACTTGCCGAACAAGCTAAAAAGCTCATGGAAGCCGGGAAGGACATCCTCGTCCAGCAAGCATACGCCCCCACAAGACAGTTCAAAGTTTCCAATTAGAGGTGAGCCGTCAGCAATGAGCCGTGAGTGTCGAGCAGTGCCATCCTGAGTAGTCTGCGACGAGTGGCAGGCAGTGTCTTTCTATATGAAACTTTAAAGAAAACAGCAGAGCGGGTGGATAAAGGCAGTTACGCGTCATCCTGAGCAGAGCCTGTAAAGGCGAAGTCGAAGGATCCAGAATGGGTTGCGAGCAGAGAACAATGAGTAGTGAGCGTCAAGCGGTGAGAGCATTGTCATTCTGGAGGGTTCGCAGAACCCGATAGAATCCAAAGAGGTTCTTTATTACATAGTCACCCCGGCTTTTATGCCGGGGTCTGTCTTTTACTTCAGCATTATCTTCTTAGCAGACAAATTGCCGACATGAACAAGGTAAATGCCACGATTGAGTCCGCTTAAATCCATCGTCTCGTTCATGCTCTGCACAGTCTTTTGCATTTGCACTTGACCTCGCAAATCAACCACCTTAATGGTCTTACCGACAACAGAACGCGGCACATGGAGCGAAAGCGTACTGCCCACAAGCGACATACCAAACTTAGCCGCAGCAACACTCTTCGGGAGCCCCACGCTAAACTTCACGGGTTCAGTCACTTCGTCATAACGTTCCACGAGAGCCATCAAGTACCACGTGCTGTGCGGCAACCACTGTTCAATCCAACGCCAGTTGTTCCATGCTTCTTTCTTCGGATCAAAGCCCACGGCTCCAACGCCATCGTCATCCCAAGCGATTCCCGAGCCGTCTTGATTCTTGCCCGTAATGCCGTTTGCAATGCCACCTTCGAGAGTCGCATCGTACTCGGACTGTCCATCATATTTTTGCGGGTTCTTGATACCCTTGCCATGCATCATGCAAGTGCCATACGGATTCTTGCCCAAAATCCAGTCGAGCTGGTCCGCAGCATACTTCGAAGCTTCTTTTGGGTAGTCTCGATCTTCCAAAATGCGCTTTGCGAACAAAATAGCAGCAGAAAGGCTTGCAATGCGGGCATCTTCGCCCTGCCACCAATAATTGCTTTCGTTGTCGTGCGGAATAAAGAATCCATCCTTGATAGAGCCGTTAGTCTTGTAAGTCTGACGAGCGTAGCCGAACGGATTATCAACCTTATTCGTAATCGAAATAAGCCAATTATAATGCATTCTCATGGCACCTTCCACTTGCACCAAAAGATTGTTTGAGCAGCCACCACCAATCATATCCACGCACATCCACCAATTCGACGAACCGTTAATCTCAATACCAGAATTTTCTTCAACAGAACCCAAAACCTCGCTATAACGAGCAAGTGCAATCAGCGGGAGTCCCGCATCGCTAGCGTGCCAGAACGGACGCGTCTTGGCATCGTCACTCCAGAAATATCCGTCTTTACTCAAGCGGGATGACAAATTATGCGCACGTTTATAGGCATCGTTTGCATAGGCTTGGTCTTTGGTTGCCGCAAAAAGTTCCGTTGCCGCGAGTAGCGCCGTGTAATCGTCGATGATGTTTTCCTTGTGGTCATCGCAATACTCGCAACTGCCACCGATACTCTGCTTTTTAGACAAATGCTCATATCCTTTCTTTGCCGCCGCCAAATACTGTTCGCTCGTATAATCGCCTTTTACGCCAAGGGCCGCAACGCGAGCCAACGCCGCAATCGCCATGCCGCCGCCTTCGCGGAACGCCGTCTGGTAATCCGCCGTCTTTTTGCCGTCGGAACCCGTGAACGCACAAATTTCACGCTTGCCCATGGGCGAACCCCAATTGTCGAACACCGTCATGTAGAAGTAGCCTTCATCGGAGAGCATGCGCACCAAGAAGTCCGCACCGTAAGCCGCCTCGTCTTTCGTTTTCGCCTTCGTCGTTGTCGAAGAAAGCAACTTCGGGATACGTTCCGAGGTAAACGCAAGCGCCCACACCGTCAGCGGAATCTGCTGCGGGTTCAAGTAGTTCGCGTAAGACAAATGCGAAAGATACTTGCTCACATCACCGCTCGCATCGTACCAACCGCCGTGAACATCAACCTTCTTGCTGGAATTAAAGACGGACATGCTCTTGTCCCAACCTTCGACAGTCGGGTTATTTGCACGGTCCTTGTAAAAGTAGTCGAGCACAGTCGCCAGTGTGTTCTTCGCCAAAGCGTTCTCGCCTACCGTAAATTCTTCGGATTTCTGCGGTTGCCCATTTTCGGAAACCTGCAACGTGTATTTGCCCGGCTTAACATCCTTCAGTTCCGCTACATAGAACTTGCCGTTATTGAGCCAGTTGTCGGGATTCGAACCCGCCGAAAGTTTGCCCGTCTGCACGGCGCTACCGCCAGACATCAAGCTGAATTCGGCTCCGTCCTTGAGGTTATCGCTCTTGACAATCACAGTAAAAGGCTGATTTGCATCATAGCCCACCTGATTGTAGAAAAATTTTGTTTCAGCAGAAGCGGCGTTTGCCCCTAAAAGAACAACCGTCGCCACAGGGAATATCGGGGAGAAAAACTTTGTAAACTGCATAGCGTAAATATATAATCCTATAGAGACCTTAAATAGTAAAATAAGGTTTAAAGCAGGAAAAGGTGTTTCACAACACTTTTTATTCTACGCAAAACTCACGTTAAATAATAAAGTTAAGGGTTTTATGGGTTTATAAGTGTTCCGCCGGCAGAGTCGCTTTATCCACGCAAAACAGAAATCGTCATGAAAACAAGGACCATTAAGCTTCGTTTTCCACCTCTTATTCTTCAATCCCCAATTCACTCATCCCTCTTTTTTGATAAAATTTAAGCATATTTTAAATAATCTTCGCTATTTTTGCGTAGATTATTAAACTTTTTGACTATTATTTTTCAAACCTATTGCACACCACAAGCAACAAAACTACATTTAGCTCGTTCAAAAAGAAAACCTTTAACCCTCAACCTCAAAGTCGCTTGCGACGACCTCAAAGCTCAAAGCGAAGCGACCTCACAACCTCTATGTACTACGAAACAATCAAAGTTCTCGACTGCACTATCCGCGATGGCGGTCTCGTCAACAAGCACGATTTCTCTTTGGAATTCGTCCGCCGCCTCTATACACTCCTTTCCGCAGCCGGCATCGACTACATGGAAATGGGCTACAAGAACTCCCCCGAACTCTTTGACCCCAAGGAATACGGGCCGTGGAAATTCTGCGACGACGATCTGCTCTGGAAGGTCAAGGACGGCATTGAATCCAAGATGAAGATGGCCGTGATGGCCGACGTGGGCCGCGTGAACATGGACGCCGTGAAGCCCGCCAGCGAAAGCCCCTACCAAATGTTCCGCGTGGCAAGCTACGTCAAGAACATCGACAAGGGCATCAGCATGGTGAACGCCTTCCACGACATGGGTTACGAAACGACGCTCAACATCATGGCCGTGAGCCGTGACCGCGGCCCGGAACTCGACGAAGCGCTCCACCAAGTGCAAGATGAATGTAAGGCCGACGTGCTCTACCTCGTCGATAGTTTCGGTGCGTTCTACCAGGAAGACATCGACAAGGAACTCGCCCGCTACAAGGGAATCGTGAAGAACAAGAAGTTCGGCTTCCATGGTCACAACAACCAGCAACTCGCTTTCAGCAACACCATCCAAGCCATCATCAACCATGTCGATTACCTCGACGGTTCCGTGTCTGGCATGGGCCGCGGCGCAGGCAACTGCACCACCGAACTCTTGCTCAGTTTCCTCAAGAACCCGAAGTACGATCTGCGCCCGGTGCTCGACGCCATCCAGGAACTGTTCTTGCCGCTGCACAGCAAGTACGAATGGGGCTACATCATTCCGCAGATGATCACGGGCATGCTCAACCGCCACCCGCAAGACGCTATCGCTGTCCGCAAAACCGAAGACAAGGACAAATACCGCAAATTCTACGAAAGAATGATCAACGACTAGGAGCCGAGCGAAGCAGTCCCCTAACAACTTATCCCGCAACAAGTGCGGGACAACATTCTACTCTTACTGTCATTCTATCGGGTTCGTAGAACCCGATAGAATCCATAAAAACATTCATGGACCCTATCGCGACGCTCCAGGGTGACAATTTATAAAAGACAGTCCCCTTTGCATGTCACCCCGGCCTCCGTGCCGGGGTCTGTTTTATTAAATTATACATAATAAAGAACTATAACAGGTTGGGTTACATTGAAGAAACTTTTCTCTTACTCACTAGCATTTTTATTGCTATTCCCGTGCTTGCTTTGCGCCAAAAGCATCATGGTATCAGAAACGCAAGCATCAGGCGACATTCTGTCATCACCGGAACTTTTGTACCTGACAGACGTTCTACGTGAAGAAGCAGTCCACGCCCTCCCCTCCTATCAAGACTGGACCGTAATGAACCGCGAAAGTTCTGCCGGAACGACCAACGCAGACTATAAAGTTCAGGCACAGATTTCCAAATTCGGGAGTTCTCTGGTGGTAAGCACCGAAATGCACGAATCTTCGAGCAACACGCTTGTCGCAAGCTACACCGGCAAAGGAGCCACGGTCGAAGACATCGAAAGAATCTTCAGGGAACAATCACCGGCATTCTTCCAAAAGCTTATTGAGCTAAACGCAAATAACGCAAGTTCAGCAACCAACGATGGCGCCGCAGCTTTAGGCGTCGTTGTACCTCCGCAAGAACAAGCAAACGTGTTCCCCGCAGCATCAGATTCCGTAGCGGCAAGCGCTGCTACTCAAGACTCAACCGTTGCCACCGTAAGCGACACTGCGGCGCAAGTTCCGACTGCCACATCAAACGTAGTTGCAGACTCGACGCAGCCAAAGCCTGAAGTCGCAGCAACTGCCGCCAAAGACACAACCAAAGCAACGCCAGAAGTCAAGGAAGCTAAGGAAGAAAAGCAAGCCGAAGCCAAGACTGAACAAAACAAGCCCAAACGCATTTGGGGCGGCGTCACCGTCGGCGTGACGTACAACGACTTCCTCGACACGAAGTTTGGCCTTAACAACATCCCGCAGGGCGATGATTACAGCGTTACCGTCGAAGGAGCAGACAAGCTCTTGGACAACTTCTGGGGTATCGGTTTCAGGGCTGGCTTTAGCGGATTGTTCGTCGCATCGCCATTTTTCAGCCTGCGCGGAGACTTGAACATCGCCCTCAGGCAAGGCACAGGTAAAGCAACCGCTTCTGCTATTTTGTCCTGGGACGACGAGGATTACGAGGATTATGATGACGAAAAGAACGATTTGAAAATCGAATACTCCGCAACGCAGTTGAACATCGACTTGCCTCTGCTCGCTCGCATTTCCATTCCGAATGCAGTCTATTTTGAAGCGGGTCCGATGTTCTCGTTCAACGTTTATTCAAAAAGCAAATCGACCGTCAAGGAATACCATGGCAGCAAGACTTTTGAAGAAAAAGGCGGCTTGAAAGCTTTTGAATTTGACATCGCGACAGGTATCGGTGTTTCACGCCACATCGGGAAATCGATGCTCGACTTCGATTTACGACTCGTCATAGGCATGACTCGCATCAGCGACAGCAAGGATTCGCCCAAAACATGGCAAGGACAGTTGAACATCACCTATTGGTTCTTGTAAGGAGGGATGGAAAATGAAAAGTTTGAAGATTTTATTTGCAACAGCAATTGCATTGTGTGCAACAAGTGCGTGGGCCTCTATGCCATGCGATGGAACCGTTTACTTTAAGCTGCCTGATGGCTGGAAAAGTGCTTATGCCATTGGAGGCGGACAAGGCGTTCCATTTACAAAAAGCCCCTACAACAATTGGCTTCAAATAAGCACCTCGGAGATTGGAGGAGGGAACAGCATAGATAATTTTTATATCAATGAAGATAGAGAATCTGCTTGCCTCTCTAGTGGCCACTGCGTACGAAAGGACTCCATGGATGTTCCCTATCTGATGTTCAGCTCTCTTAGCAAAAACAACTTTACGTGCTCCGACTTTGGTCCTAAAGGAGAACTTTGGATTATGGCCCATCCTGATCCGAACAAAGCTCACATTACATACGTAAGTCAAAATCCTCCAGACGTAAAGTATTTCTACGTTTATCTGCCACAAAATAAAGCGTGGTGGAGTTCCATGCCGCTAATCAACGAAAATGGCAAAGACCGTTTATTGAACGTCGATACAGACCATTGCGGATGGTATTATAGACGATATATTGACGAAGAAATTCCAAGTTCCGTACTTATCCACATGGACAACGACGAAACGCCTTATAAACAAGCTGTTGGCATGAATGGTTCATGGGAACAAAACCCGAAAAATCCTGCGCCAATTCCTTTGAGCGCTTTATTTGATATTTACGAGGCCGAATCCAATTACAAAGGAAACATTTATTTTGTCGCCGATGAAGATGCCGTAAATCAACTCCCAGGCGATACCAAGGGCTGGTTCGTTGAATATCCCGCAATAGAAGGAGCGTGCTCCCTTGAATTATCCGCCACCATTTACGATACCGACGCCAGTTTGCACCCGTCATTCTCCTGCTATGTCTATGGAGCTAAGGAAGGTACTGACGGCTGTCAAAACGGTGCACAAGGAGTTGATGCAATTACAGCAAATCATGCCGTTTATGAATGCATCGGCGTGACTCCGGGGATTGTCGAATCGACATTAGACGCGAAGACAAAAAAACCGACCCTTACCGCAGCGGGTAAAAAATGCTTTATTGACAGTAAATATTTCAACCAGCTATTTACCTACACCGAAAACGTCAACGAAAAAACATTCTTTAATATGCCATTCTACCGCACCAGCGATGGCAAATGGGAATTCGATTCCGATTACTACACAAGCTCAGGCCTTGACATTCCTGTACAAGGAGGGTTCTACCCCGCCGAAGGAAAGACGGACGCCATGGTTCTTGCCGCAGACCCGAAACAAAAACCGGTTCCTAAGGCTCGTACAAAGCGAATGGCCGAAGGACCCGTATTCTGGGGACCGGTTCTTCGCCAATTGGATCCAGCGGAAGGCGTTGCCAAAATCGATGTTCTCTGCAAAGGTCCCGCTTGGTCTAAAGGTATAAGTTGCGACGGTCTCTTTGCCGATGGTACAAGCACGGAAGAAGCTATAATATCTGGTTTAAAATTAGGAACAACTTCAAGCATGGACAATTGCGTATTTGGTTGGAGTTGCAATTACGAAGCTCCGACCGGATGGCCTATGTATGAAACGGGTACAGAAACGAAATCTTCAAAAGCAGGTAATCCTCGTTGGACATCCGAAGAAGACTCCAAAAATGGAGGTCGTAACCAACATTTCTGCTTCGAATCCCACGCCAAGTTTGCATTCAAGCATGGGCTTAAATTCAGCATCCGTGGCGATGACGACATCTGGGTATTCTTTGATAACAAACTCGCAGTCGATCTCGGCGGTACGCATCTCATGGCTCCCGGTTATGTTGATTTAGATTACTTTATGAAAGATGCAAAAGAAGGCTCTATTTATGATATAGACATTTTCTTCTGCGACCGTCGTACAACAATGAGCAACATGAGAATCAGCACGAACATTTTCATGGATCAAAACGAAGATTTCGGCCCTGATATCAGCAGCTCCAGTTCAAAAAATCCTTCATCTAGTGCAAGCGTGGATTCTAAATCCAGCGCAAGCAAAGATTCTAATTCAAGTGCAAGTAAAGATGTCAAATCAAGCGCAAGCAAGGATTCTAAATCCAGTGCCAGCAAGGATTCTAAATCTAGTTCCAGCACAAGCAAAAATGCAAAATCAAGCTCTAGCAACAAGAGTGCAAAATCCAGCTCCAGCACCGGCAAAAATGCTAAATCGAGTTCTAGTCAAAAGTATTACGCAAAGCCTTCCTTCCGCGTCGAGATGGTGGCCCCGTTTGAATTTGACATCGTCTTTGACGAAGATACGCCGAGTCTCGCGAAGCAATACGCCGTCATGGACATGAAGGGGCAAGTGCTTTCCGTCGGAGAATTGAGCGGCGCGGATACGCGTGTCAAAGTGCCGACTTCCGGCTCATACATCGTCAGTGTCGGATACACCTACAAGCAAGTAAACGTAAAGTAGTGGTTAGTAAACAGTGGTTGGTGGTTAGGAGGTTTGAGGTATGAGGTCGCCCGCCACAGCGGCCTTTGAGGTATGAGGTTTGGTGCTATGAACTGTGAACCATGAGCAAAGAGTGTCATTCTGGAGGGTTCGTAGAACCCGATGGTTGGTGAGCTTGCCGAACCATAGAATCCATAAAAACGTTCATGGATTCGCAGTCCTAGATACTCCAGGGTGAAAATTTGAAAAAGACAGCCCCCTTTGCATGTCACCCCGGCCTCTGTGCCGGGGTCTTTTTCTATATGATACGAGCGTTTTATATAAAACAAATAAAACCAAATTTTTATAAAAATTAACATTACCTATTGCATATTCATTCTAATTTATTTAGTTTATTTCACAGATTCAATGTTAAAAAGGAGGAAACATGGATTCTCTCAAAGCGGCCATTGCCGTTTGTATTGTCGTATGCGCATCAAGTGCATGGGCAGCCCAAAACAAATCTGAAGCCAAAGAACTTCACATTTTCGTGCCAGACAACAAAACCTGGCTTGCATCCACTCCCATGATTAATGAAGACGGCAAAAGCCGTGCTTTGGAAGTTGATCCCGATCATTGCGGTTGGTATATCAGGCGATATAATGACGAAAAACTCCCGACAAGCGTTATTATCTATAGGGATACAGACACCGATTTGAATGGAGCAATCGGTAGAGGTGGCGAAAAAGCTCTGGAAGAAGGTCTCGCCGCTGAACCTATTGAATTAGCAACATATTTTGAACTTTTTGAACAAGACCCAAATTATCATGGAGCCATATATTTTGTGGCAGACGAAAAGCAGGCTGCGAGCTTACCAAGTGATAATCAGGGCTGGTACGCAACAGAACCTGCAATTACGGGGACCTGTTCGTACAATCTTGCTACGTTTATTTACGATACCGACGCCCAACTGCATCCTTCTTTTTCTTGCTGGGCAGAAGGAGCTTCAGTCAATGGCGATGGATGCCAAGCCGCAAATGGTACTGCCGCTCAAGGAGTCGATAAAGAAACAGCACTTAAAGCCATTTATAATTGTATGGGCGTAACAACAGGAATTGTCGAATCAACACTTGACAAAACAACCAAAAAGCCCAAACTTTCTGCAGCGGGTAAAAAATGCTTTATTGACGAAAAATACTTTAACCAACTGTTCAACTACACAGAAGGCGTAAACGAAAAGAGCTGCTTCGATATGCCCTTCGCTCGTTCAAAAGACGGCCAGTGGGAATTCGACTCCGACTTCTACACAAGCCCTGGACTCAAAACGCCTGTCATGGGAGGTTTCTATCCTGTAGAAGCGACAACTGATGCAGATATAAAAATTGCAGACTCAACGCAAAAAACAGCACCCCTTGCACGCACAAAACGGAATGCCGAAGGCCCTGTATTCTGGGGACCGGAACTTCGTAAATACGACCCAACGGAGCAAGTTCCTATAATCGATATTTTCTGTAATGGAGCAGGATGGACAAAAGGCAACGATTGCGAAGGACAATTTGCCGATGGCGGAGAAACGGGAGATTATGTGAAAGAAAAACTCAAACTGGCCCCTCAAGCTTGTGTATTCGGCTGGAGTTGCGATGACAAGAGCAGTGCCCCGGAGGGCTGGCCGTTCTACGCAGGTGGAACTGAAACAATTGATGCACGAATGGGTACACAAACGTCTCGATGGGTATCTGAAGTCGGGGGTAATGGAAATGGCGGACGTAACCAGCATTTCTGCACAGAATCCCATTCCAATTTCCGCTATAAAAAAGGTTTGAAGTTCAGTTTCCGCGGCAGCGATGATTTGTGGGTGTTCATTGACAACAAACTCGCTGTTGACCTTGGCGGAAATCATCTCGCAGCTCCGAGCTATGTAGATGTAGATAAATTCTTACCCAATGCAGAAGAGGGAAAATCCTACAACATCGACATTTTCTCCTGTAACCGTCGAGCAGCATCAAACAGTCTGCGCATCAAGACAAACATGTTTATCGAACGAACGTCAGGAATTACAATTACAAATAGGTATAAGATAATAGATGATCTTCCAAGCGACTACAAAACATACAGCATTTGCCACACAAGATCTGGATATAGTTCATGCGCAGCAGCTGTTCTTGGTGGTGTTGGCGAAGAAGAACGTTGCGGAAGAGAAATTACTGACAAAATTTCATTCATCTTAACAAAAGACAAGACAGGAAAAGACCCGGCTCAAATCATTATCGGTGAAAAAGATTTTGAAGCGAACCCAATACAATTTTGTAGCAGTAAAGCCTGCGGTATTGATGTCAGCGATCAAGGGAGAGTAATCATCAATACAGATCAACTAGAAACAACCCTATCTCCTGGCAGATATTACCTTATCGTCAAGATAGGCTCAGATTCTAAGGCTATTGATATCAACATCAAGGCATATATTTCAATTGCAAACCGCGAAGCAATCGTTGTTGATAGTGAAGGAAAAAAAGGAGCCGTGCATGCGTTCAAATCTCAGGCCATGGCCTCAATTCCGAAAGAAGATGGCACCCCAGACATAGCTCAGATGATTCCGCTCTACATCGCAAGCATTATTGACCCATGCGTAACAACAAATTGCACTGAGCCTCTCGAAATACAATCTACACCATCTGTAGCAAATACTTCGTATAGTTTGCAAGTCAGCAACAAGAAGGCTCTATTCTACAAGATGAAGGACAATAAGCTTGTTTCCTTTAAACCTGATGCAGGAACCACTATTGGCGAATCTGGTATTGACACCATTTACGTGACGATTCCGTTCGACGAAATGGAAAATGCTGTTGAACCGGTTTCTATCAATGTGAGGGGAAGTTCACGCAAAGCAGAGATTACGTTCTTTGTTCCGAGATTAGCACTCGTAGATTCCGATTCCACATATAAAGTAATAAACAAAGACTCCGATTCCGACAAACCACGTATTAAAGGAGGCATTTATCCCTTCTATATAGTAGCACTCAAAGCAGATGACTCGCCGTGTACTGATTGTAACTTTTCTCTTTCCAAAGGAGCCAAGACATCTGCCGGTTTAGAAATCATTGTAAATAGCGGAGTCATAAATGGTCGTGCAACAGTTGCCATCAAATCTTCTAAAGTCTTTGATAAAGCAAACGGTAGTGCAGCCACACTTCATGTAGTTGGCCCTAATGCAGCACTCACATATGCAACATACAGTAACATGCAATTTGCAGAGCCGCCAGAATCAATACCGCAATCGGACAAATTCATCAACATTCCCACATTCGGCGTTAAAGTTGTCGCTCCGCTAGAACTGTCCATTACCACAGACAAGTTCTCCAAAAATGCAGCACAGCATTACGCCATCATGGATATGAAGGGCCAAGTCATTACAGACGGAACTTTGTACAGCAGCACAACCCGCGTCAAGGTGCCGACCATAGGCTCGTATATTGTCAAAGTAGGAACAGATCATAAGCGAGTAAATGTGAAGTAAAGTGGTTAAGAGGTGTGAGGTATGAGGTCGCCCGCCACGGCGGGCTTTGAGGTATGAGGCTATGAGTCGTGAACAAAGAGTGTCATCCAGAAAGCTTGTCATTCTGGAGCGAAGCGATAGAATCTGCCGATAGAATTCATTATTGTTCAATAGTCATTGGTTATTAGCAACTGTCACCCCGGACATGTTCCGGGGTCTGTTTTTTTTTGCAAATAAATTTATCTTTTGTTAATTTTTTTTAGTATATTACAAAGTAGAACTATAGGAGGAGTGTATATGTACTCATTCAAAACATTAATAACGACAATCGCGACATGCACCGCATTGAGCGCATCATTTGCATGGGCTGACCTAAAAAAATCTGAAGCAAGTGGGGACGTTTGTTCGCCTAAAATTCACTTTAATATTCCCAACAGTTGGGATAACGCATATTTAATCATCGGAAATACCGCCATAGCATTCCCTAGGCCAAAGTTAGCGGATAATGGTTGGACAACGATTGACCTTGCCAGCACAAAGACCAACGATGACGTCTATTTCTACATCAATGGAGTTAACAAAAACGACTGCAATGATGGCAAATGCGTTACAAAAAATGGCATCAATGTCAAACCGAATAACGCCCGAACCGAAGGATTTTCTTGCAAAGATGTCGGAGCCAATGGCGAAATTTGGATTCAAGAACACCCTGATTCTAAAAAAGAAGGCCAAGTTTACGTAACCACGCAAAAACCGAACATCAAAGACTTTTCCGTTTTCTTACCTGAGAATGGAAAGTGGGTAGCAAGCGTCCCAATCATCGAAGAAGACGGCAAAGCCCGAGAAATGGAGTTCGACACCGATCATTGCGGATGGTACTTCCGGCGTTATATTGACGAACCGCTCCCCCAAAATGTAATCATCTACAGTAAAAATGACCCCAATAAAAAAAGAGCGATTGGTAAAGGTGGCGAAAAGGCTTTAAACGAAGGTATCGCAGCTGAGCCTATTGAATTATCGACTTATTTTGAACTTTTTGAACAAGACCCCAACTATTACGGTGCATTGTATTTTGTAGCAGACGAAAAGCAAGCTGATGCCCTTGGCGGTGATACCTATGGTTGGTCTGCAACGCGGCCGTCTGGAGCTGTAGGCAATTGTTCATTCATTACGGCTTTCATCATTTACGATACCGATGCCAGTTTGCATCCGTCATTCTCTTGCTGGGGTCAAGGCGGCGAAGGTTGCCAAGCCGCAAGCGGAACAGCAGCTCAAGGTGTCGATAAACAGACAGCCCTTAAAGCCATTAACGACTGCATGGGCGTGACCACAGGGATTGTCGAATCGACGCTCGACAAAACGACCAAAAAACCGAAACTCTCAGCGGCGGGTAAAAAATGCTTTATTGACGAAAAATACTTTAATCAGCTATTCAATTACACCGAAGGTGTCAATGAAATGAGCTGCTATGACATGAGCTTTACTCGAACAAACAACGGAAAATGGGAATTCGACTCCGACAATATTACAAGCTACGGCCTCAAAACGCTTGTTCAAGGCGGTTTCTATCCTGTAGAAGCGACAACGGACAAAATTCTTCGTTATGCAGATTCGCTGCAAAAACCGCTGCCAGCTGCACGTACAAAACGGACTGCCGAAGGTCCTGTATATTGGGGACCGGATCTCCGCAAAACAGACCCGACAGAACAACTTCCTATCATCAACCTTTTCTGCAATGGAGCTGGCTGGGATAAAGGATTCAACTGCAACGGGTTATTTGCCGATGGCGAAAGTACAGAATCCTTTGTGAAAGAGAAATTGAATCTCAACCCGCAAGCCTGCGTGTTCGGCTGGAGTTGCGATGATGAAGTATCAGCCCCCGAAGGTTGGCCTGTCTTTGCAATCGGCACCGAAACAAAAGCTGCACAAGGTGCAAACGCGACACACCGCTGGACATCTGAAGTCGGAAAAGAGGGTAACGGAGGCAGAAACCAGCATTTCTGCGCAGAAACACATGCTACATTCCGCTTCAATAAAGGGCTGAATTTCAGCATCAGCGGTAACGATGATATTTGGGTATTTATTGACAACAAACTCGCTATAGATATCGGTGGCACTCACTTAACTGCACCGGGTTACGTTGATTTAGATAAGTTCATGCCAAACGCCATTGTAGATTCGCTTTACGATATCGACATTTTCACCTGCGACCGCCGCACGACATCGAGCAATTTGAGCATCAATACGAATATAGTTCTTGCAAATGTAGGAGATATTCTTGAGTCTCTAGTAGATTCTAAAATTACCGATTCTTTAGCAATGAATAAAAATTATCGTATCAGTTACGGAGGATCTTTACCTTGCATGGCATCTCCTAGAGACGCAAAGATTGTCGAAATCAAACCTAATACTTTCTCTTTAGAAAAACCTGCATTCATCTTCACAAAAGACAAAACAGGAAAAGATTCCACCCAAACTCTTATCAGTGAAGCTGAATTTGAAACCAACCCAAAACAGATTTGTGAAGGGAATATTTGCGGTTTTGACGTTAGCTCACCAAACACGCCTATTATCAACGAAGAAAAATTAAAACAAGTCTATGCCCCCGGCCAATATTATCTTGTCGTTAAAATCGGTGGCGATACGAAAGCAATCGATGTCAATCTTGAAAATACGATGGGTGTCATGAATCGCCAAATCGCTCTCAACGAACATTCATTCAACGTTTTGAAAACGGGAACGCTTGAATTCGCAATTGTAACAAGCGAATTGAGCAACACCAAGCATTACGCCGTCATGGACATGAAGGGGCAAGTCATCACAGCCGGAGTTTTGAACAATAGCACAACCCGCATCAAAGTGCCAACCGTAGGCTCGTACATCGTGAAAGTCGGAACGAACTACAAGCAAGTGAATGTGAAGTAAAGTGGTTAAGAGGTGTGAGGTATGAGGTCGCCCGCCACGGCGGGCTTTGAGGTATGAGGCTATGAGTCGTGAACAAAGAGTGTCTTCCAGAAAGCTTGTCATTCTGGAGCGAAGCGATAGAATCTGCCGATAGAATTCATTATTGTTCATAGTCATTAGTCATTGTTTATTAGCAATTGTCACCCCGGCCTTATAATACAACTGATCCCGCAACAAGTGCGGGATGACAATTATAAAGACGTTCTCATTTGCATGTCACCCCGGCCACTGTGCCGGGGTCGGTATTTTCATTATAAACAACAGATGCCGGAACAGAGTCCGGCATGACATTATCATTACTGGCGACAAGCGAACGTCGCTTTGCAGTTACAATCCGTCCATTTCAAGAAGAGCGGCCATATCGCTCGAATTGATTTCGAAGTCGAGCTGGGCGTTTTGGCGGATGCGGTCTTCGTGCGTGGATTTCGGGAGCGGCAACAAGCCCAACTGCAAAACAAAGCGGCTTGCGAGTTGCGGAACTGATACACCATACTTCGCAGCCATCGCACAGATTTCGGGAACCTGCATCAAGCGACCTGTCGCATTCGGCGAATACGCTTCCACAATGATTCCGTTCTGTTCGCAAAAGTCAATCACTTCTGTCGGAACGTGCCCTATGTGAACGCGAACCTGATTCACTACGGGGAATACGTGGGCACCCGCGAGAATGTTATTGAGGTCGTCAATTTCAAAGTTTGAAACGCCAATCGCACGGATTTTGCCAGCATCACAGGCTTCTTCAAGAGCCTTCCAGACTTCGGCATTTTCCCAAAAATAACGGTAGCCGGATGACGACCCCATTTCAGCCCACGGACGCGGTGCATGAATGAGCATCATATCGATATGGCAAGCGTCCAAGCGATCCATAGATTCCTGAATGCAGCGAACCGTATCGCTGTAGTTCTTGACTTCAGCAGGAATTTTCGACGTGATAAAAATGCTTTCGCGATGGATGCCGGTTTTCTTTAACGCGGCCTTGAGACCAGCCCCAACCCCCGATTCGTTCTCGTAAGCGATTGCAGTATCAATATGCCGATAACCAGCATCAATAGCAACTTCAACCGCCGTAGCAGCTACATCGTTTGGCGTCTGCCAAGTCCCCAATGCAATTTTCGGGATTCGCTGACCATTATTCAGCTTGTAAAATTCGTCTAGCACCATATCCGACCTCTTCTATTCTACTAAAGTAATATAAACAGAATCGGCAAAAAAACGCTATTATTTTTTTTTGAAATAGACCATATTGGAATATTTACTGGTGTGAAAATAAGGAAGGTTATAGGTTTTAGGTATTAGGAAAAAATTTAATATCGTTTACATGGCAACTACATTCATGGTTCGTTTGCAATATCAAAAAATGTAGTGCCGTTAAACGTCAAATACTTCGCCCCGACAAATTCCGCAGGGATGTCAATCTCGTAATTTGCGTAACACATACATTTTCTACGAGGTTTTTCCATAATCAGAGTGTCGTTTTTTCCAAGCAATTCATTATAGTTAACAATAGTATCTGGCGGAAATTCTTCGTATTCTATGGACACCCTTAACGTATCCTCTCGCTTGTCCAAAGAAACATTAGACACCACGCCAGTCTCTGGACAGATGGACTCCAGCCGCTCTTTCAATACAGCAGAACGATCTTCGTTCATTACAAAATGAATCGTATCTCCAAGAAAGTCGGTTTTCATCAAAGCATCTATGCTACACGATCCCTCGCTAGCCACAAACGAGCAGGAATCCAACTTGGCGTAGGTCGCATTTTCCGCAGGCGTTTTACCAGAATTATTTACTGGAGTGCTACCGGCATCAGAATCCTCGGAGCAAGCCGAAAACATGCAAACACTAGTGGCGATAGCGGCTAAAACGGACAGAATTTTTGTTTGCATAATAAACTCCATGATTTGCAATTATGAGGAAAAACTATACATTCCATTCATTAAAATAATCAATGATCAAGTTTTTTTTGTAAAGAAATAATTACAAATATTCATTTTCGCCTACGGTCAGCAATAGTCACTCCCTACCGACTACTATATACTTCCTACTTCTCAATCGTCTTGATATCGCCTTGGGCAGCTCTTTTTGCGTTATACGGATCAATATGCACGAGGGCATCGACGACATTTTCACCGGAGTCAATGAGCAACTGCTCGACCTCTTCGGCGACATCGTGAGCATCTTTCAACGTCATCTGGTCATCGACCACGATATGCACATCCACATGCAAATCGCTACCGACATAACGCGAGCGGAGTCCATGTAAACTAATAACCTTCGGGTGCGAAAGAGCCAAACTTCTCAACTTTTCGAGGACTTCGGGATTGGCACCGCGATCGACTAGCTGATGAAGCCCCGGAGCCGCAATTTCAATCGCAGAATGCATAATAAAAAACGCGACGACCAACGCACCGACGGAATCGGCAAACCACAGCTGCGGGAGCAAAATGGCAAACACGACTGCCACAAGTACCGGAATCGAGCTAAAAGCATCGCTGCGGTGGTGCCAAGCGTTCGCTTCTAGCACTTGGCTACGGATTTTCCGCCCTGCATTCCGCGTATAGCGGAAGAGAATCTCCTTCACAAGAATGGAAGCGAGTGCCATAACCGCAACCGACGTTTCCGGATGGGAAGCCTCCCCCGCAAGGAGCGACAAAATAGCATTATAACCAATTCCTATACCAACAGCCGCAACCGCAAGCCCTATGCCAATCGTGATGAGCGTTTCGAATCGCCTGTGCCCGTAAGGGTGTTCCGCATCCGGCGGCGAGTTCCAAAAGTGGCTGCCGACAATCACCACAACATCGGTCACAAAATCAGACGTACTGTGAACAGCATCTGCAACAAGCGCTTGGGAATTCCCCACAACGCCCACGACAAACTTGGCAACGGAGAGTGCAGCGTTCCAGCCGAGCCCCACCCAAGTCACTTTGCGAACTTCTGCACTATCGTCTTTTTTACGAACGCGAGTCATGACTGTTAAGCTAGAAAATTTGCAACCTAACAAGCCCCAAAATCATCAAAATTGCTGTAATAAAAAATCAATGTTTCTATTTTTCTAATGCTTATGAAAACATTTTTGAAATTCATCATCGTCGTTGCCGTTTTGGCAGCAATCGCCTTCGGCGTCAAGTCGTACTTCTTTAACGATACAGCCGCCAACCAAGTCGGCGAACTCATCAGCACCAAGGTTGTCACAGACACCATCAGAACGACAATTTCGGCGACTGGTACGTTGGAACCGGTTGACCAAGTGGAAGTCGGTACGCAGGTTTCTGGCGACATTGCAAAGATCAATGCCGACTTTAATTCCAAAGTCAAAAAGGGGCAAGTCATTGCCGAACTGGACAAGTCCAAGCTGCAATCGACGCTGAAGCAAGCAACGATTTCTTACAAAAGTGCAGAAAACGATTTGAATTACAAACAAAGCACTTACAACCGCATCAAGAAGCTCGCCGAAAGCAAGAGTGCAAGTGCCGTCGAACTGGAACAAGCGGAATACAATTTGAATGCGGCCAAGTTCTCTGTAGAACAACGTAAAAACGAAGTTGCACAAGCGAAATTGAATTTGAGTTACGCGACCATCAAAAGCCCCATTGACGGTGTCGTTTTGAAGCGAGCCGTTGACGTAGGCCAGACGGTTGCAGCCTCCATGAGCACGCCGACGTTGTTCATCATCGCCAAGGACTTGGTACAAATGAAGGTCATGGCATCCGTTGACGAAGCCGACATCGGTCAAGTCAAGGCAGGGCAGCGAGTTTCGTTCACAGTCGATGCATTCCAGAACGACACGTTCCACGGTACAGTGCAAGAAGTTCGCCTGAACCCGACAACGACAAGCAACGTGGTGACTTATACGGTCGTCATCACCGCCGAGAATCCAGATCAAAAGCTTCTGCCCGGCATGACCGCCACCTGCACTATTGTGACGCAAGAAATTACGGACGCCGTCACGATTCCCGTCAAGGCTCTCAAGTTCACGCCTGCCGAAGGCACTCCGATGATGGACCCGAAGGACATGCCGCGTCCGCAACGCCCCAAGACTGCCGAAGCTGGAGACAACTTCCCTCCCCCGCCGCCGGGCATGGGACCGGGTGGACCAGGTGGAACGACTGCCGGAGCAAAGAAAAAGCATAAGAAGCCAAAGCTCGAAGGCAACCTCGTCTGGATAAACATCAACGGCAAAGCCGCTCCGCGTCCGGTCAAGATTGGCCTGAGCGATGGCGTGAATGTGCAGATTTTACGTGGTCTTAACGTCGGCGACTCCGTCATCACCAGTCAGGAAGTCATTTCGACAAAGACAAACACCAAGTCCGAAGCCGCAAGCCCGTTCATGCCGCAACGCCCCGGAAAGAAGAGAAAGTGATTAGGGGTTAGTAACAGTGGTTAGTAAACAGTGGTTAGTGGTTAGGTATTAGGGTTTAGGGGTTAGGAATTAGTGCAATGTCATCCCGGCCACAGTGCCGGGATCGGTTTTTTACAACGAAAAACAAAAAAATGCCCTGTCAAAGCAGGGCTCAAATTATTATGGACTCTATCGGCTTTCCAAGCCTCCAGAGTGACAGGTTCCTTGCCGCTCTATGCTCACAGCTCATACCTCAAAGGCACGGAGTGCCGACCTCACGCCTCAAAGCGAGCTTGCGAGCGACCTCATAGCTCACCGCTCACTGCTCAAGAACGTGAGTCAAGTACAGCACAATCAAAATATCCCCCCACAAGTACATGAAGGGCGCAGCCACTGCGAGGAACGGTCCAAAAGGAATTTGTCCCCCATCCTCGTCATTACTATTCTTTGAAGCTTTATTCTTAATCATCCCATACGGAACCATCACCAAAATCCCAAGCACAGCGGCAACAACCAGCGTCTCGACAGCGCCGGTAAGGCCCATCAACGCGCCATAGCCCGCCAAAAGCTTGACATCGCCAAAGCCCATCGCTTCTTTTTTGAGCACCTTGGTCGCAATCCAACCGACGAGATAAAGTCCACCGCCAGCACCGACGGCACCAAGCAGACTCTCGAACGGCGTAATGCCCCCCGGAATCAGCGAAATCAAAAGCCCAGCGACAATTCCCCCGACCGAAATGGAATCGGGAATCAGCTTGTACTTGCAATCGACCGCACACACAGGATACGCCCCGAGCAAAAGCCAGAACAACGCCGCAGCGTTCGCCCAAACCTGAGGCAAAATCACAGGTCGCGTCAAATCAGTCCCGAAGCCTGCCGCCGCATAAAGAGCCAAGGCGCCCAGCAAACCGCAAAGGGCTTCGCCAATCGGATAAATAATGCTAATGGGCTGCTTGCAACAGGCGCTTTTTCCGCGTAGCCAAAGCCAGCCGACAATCGGCAAATTATAGCGGATAGGAATTCTCTTTTTGCAAAGCGGGCAGTGCGACGGCGGGTTGATCAGCGAAATTCCGCGCGGCATACGATAGACAATCACGTTATAAAAGCTGCCAACGCATGCTCCGACACAAAAAAACACAATTAACCAGTACCAAAGTGGAATTTCTTCCATAAAAACCTCGTCTTTTTACGAATATAATTATAATTTAGTTAAACATTTATCAAACACAGGGAGATCCCTCAATGAATATTGAAATTGCCGCAATTTGTGATGCCGCCACAGCCAACGATATCGGTGGCCGCATGAACATTCTTGGTGCCTTTGACCGCATTTTTGCAAAGTTTCCGCTTGTGATTCCGCAGTGTTCTGCGGCGTTCCGCTTGCGTTACCAGCGCTCCGAAGCAGGGCCTCATCAGCTGAACTTGTCCATCGAAGATGTCGTGGGACACCCGATTGTTCCGCCGATGCAGTCCGAAATCCAGCTGCAAGAAGTCGCTCAAGGCTTTGACACGGCAGCGGTCAACATGATTCTCAACATGCAGCGTTTGCAGTTCGCCCGCCCGGACAAGTACATCGTACGTCTGTTTGCCGACAACGAAGAACTCGCCGCACTCCCACTGTACGTCCTCGAAGACCCGCGTTTCGCACAGCAGAAGCCGCAGGAACCGCCGACCGATGACGGAACCGTTGACGGAAGAGCGTAGAGCATTGAGGTACGAGGTCGCACCTTCGGTGCTTTGAGCTCGCTCCGCTTTGAGTGAAACAAACTTTTGCTGGGACATTGCGCCCGGCTTTTTTCTATTTTAAACGTTTGAAACAACCTTTTAGCTTTATCAGAATGCACATTCATTTTTGTACATCTCGCCTTGGTATCAGCGCCTTTTCCGCATGTATTGCGGCTAGCTTTACCGCTTGTAGCGGCATCAACGACAGCTGGGAAGTCAAAGGCGGCGGCTTCCTCAAATACAGCATTAACGACGGTGAAGAAATCACACAAGAACTGGACCGGGACGATGTTGAAATCCCCTACATCCGCAACCAGCACCATTACATCAAAATAACTATTCCAATGGACCGCAGTGAACGCAAAGACCAGCTAAGCGTTGCAGTGTATAGCCCCAAGCTCGGCAAAAACAACATCGTTCCAAGCTTAACGTGGATTCAAGTCGAAGGGACGCCCAAAGCGCTCATCAAAGGCGACAGCAATTACGTCACCTTCGATCAAAAAGACGACACCAAATGGAGTGCAACACTCAACCTGCATTTTGAAGATTGTAGGCAAGGGGCCTGTATCGACAGCCTCCCGCCAATTTTTTTCAAAGGACGCATGCACTACTGGATTGCCGAAGATGACCGTTAGACGAGTAAAGCACGTATGCTGAAAAAATTTTCAATTTTATTATCACAGCCCCTTGACAACTGCCCATTTTTTTTCTAATATTGGGCTACCTTAATGGTCGATTAGCTCAGTTGGTTAGAGCGCTACCTTGACATGGTAGAGGTCACAGATTCGAGTTCTGTATCGACCACTGAAAAATCCTCGCAATTTGCGAGGATTTTTTTTAGCCAACAAAACAGTTTTTCTTACTTTAGTTTTTAACGCATAATCTAAAGCGCTACAAACTAGAAAAATCGTAAAATTTGCTTTCGGGAAACAACAAAGGAGCCGCCGACTTCTTTATTTTAAAACTAACGCTATCGCCACCTTTTTTGCTGCGAGGTCGCCCTAGCAAAAGATCCACCGTAATCAAGCTTTGTTCCAAGAGTATGTCAAATTGAGAAACAATCGGATTTCTCGTATGCTCAATTTTCTTGAACATAAACTGTTCTTTTCCATCACCACCCTTGCGAGAATCAACTTCAATCCAAAATGTTTCATGATGTTTTTTCAAAAGCTGTTGATGAAGAGATTGAAGTCTCCAAACTGCAACATCCGCAATTTTCTTAAATTCATCGTTCTCTACAATTCTATCTTCTTCTATTTCCAATAAAGAATCTGGATAATTTACATTGAGACGCAAATTCTGAGAATTTGGAGACTTACAATAAAGAGTGTTTCTATAGGACTTCACTCCACCAGAAATATAGCCATATTTTTCAACAATCGCCGCACCACTTTTCAAATCATATCGTAAACCGACTTAATCGATTTAAGAATCGTATTCCCTATAGCTCTCGCCATCAATGGAGGAACAGCATTTCCAACAAGCGTATATTGCGGAATCTCTGATTTACGTTTATCACCACCCGTCTGCCGTTTTCCTTGGAATACAAATGAATCGTCAAACGATTGCAAACGAGCCATTTCACGAACAGTCATTGCACGATATTCGGAATAATGAACAAAATCATCCGGCATAGTTACAACAGTCGGGCTTTGTCCTGCCGGATTTAAGACCGTATAATTTCGCTTGTTGGACTCTAGATTTTCTTTTTTCAATTCCGCTTTGCAAGCATCGTCATAATCACCATGTTTTGCAATAATTTCAAGACGACGTTTCACCTCTGGATTTTGTGAGCTTGTTTGATGATTGAACAACGCATACACCGCATGAGCAGACGGATTTGTTAAATCTTCGTCATTCTTGACATAAAACGGTTTGTTTTCAAAAACAAAGCGATGGCCAAGTCGCCCTATTCGCGACCATTCCGCATACGTTTTCTGTTCCGCAGATGACTTTAACGGCCCAACAACATCTCTTGCTTTTATAAGAGAATCCAGCTTTTTATTTTTCTTTGGAATTCCGTATTCCGTACAAGTCTCGCCATTTCCAATAAAATCAAGATCAGATATGGCTTCATAAACGGTTACTTTTTCTTTTGCCGATACTGTCGCAGGAACTTCTGTAATTATTTTCTGGTCGTTTCTACAGCCAATAAACAAAACTCGCTCACGATTCTGCGGGACACCATAATCTGAAGAAAGAACAACAATCGGTCTATCTACACGATATAAACGAACCGATTCCAGAATTTCATCAAATTCTTTTTTCGAACCATATTTTTCAGACAACTTCGAAATTTCAGCAAAGCATTCATCCAACGTCATCGCATATATGCGAAGCATTGACTTAAACAATTCTACATCTTTTTTCTGATTATCGAATTCCTTGATGCAATCCAAAGCTAAATTAATTCTTTGAATAATGGAATCATCTTCCAAAAGTTCTATAAAATCATTCATCGAACCGACAAAGGAATCATTATCTATATCGGATGCAGCTTTTTCTTGAATAACAGCGGCCCTAATTTTTTGTCGAGAAGCGCTATGCTTTAAAAGATTGATTCCGTGGCGAACGGTCGCCACATCGGCATCAGATTTACTGACACGATAATCAATATTACGTGTCAGCGCCTTAAATTTTTCTTCTATTTCGTCAAAAAATTTTACAATAAATCCATTTGTTCGAGATTCATCTTCTATTTCTAGATAAACCTTCGACAGAATACAGTTTTTTTCAAAGACAGAGACCGTCTGAGCAAGCAGTCGTTCAAGATAGCTATAAAGCGACCGGACTTTTTTCTTATCAATAATAGAACGAATTTGGCTTAAAATTTCATCCTTAAACCGCCCATGATCTTTCGTCAAAATTCCTTTGACATTTTCCATCACAAAATACTTTGGACGAATTTCCGTTATCACTTTAAGATAGTGTTCAAAGAGATTATCACGTTTATCATACTTTCTACGGCGACCAGACAAACTAAAAGACTGACAACTCGGACCACCAGTAACGACATCAATTTCTTTAGAACCGATTTTTTCTTTCAAGTGCTCAACAAATGTTTCTGACATTATATCTTCGCACAAAAAATCAGTTTTTAATCCAAGAACATTATTATACCTAGCACGATGAGTCAATTCACAATTGGAATTAATATCGCTTGCCAAAATGAAATCGTAGTACTTTTCGTCAGTATAGGATTGAAGAAACCCCTCACTGATGCCCCCAGCACCAGCAAATAGATCCAAAAATGTTACAGGCGATTTTCCTTTCAAAAAAGATTTTTTTTGACTCACGAAGGATCTCCGATTTCACACGAAATAAATATACATCCACCAAACGTCATTTAATGACAAAAAAGGGGCTAATTTCTAAGAAATCAGCCCCTTTCTATGAAAACATTAAGCTTTCACTGTCGTAAATGCGAATGCTTCTCCATCAGCATCATTGGCTTCGAGACCATCAGCAGAGGCAGCCCACTTGATGGCGACGGCTTGCGTCTCGCCAGCGATATAGGCTTCATTCTCCGCAACGGCCTGCTTGAAGACTTCGCTTGCGCTGAACAAGGTCACTTCGATCTTGTCGGTGATGGCGTAGTCCTGGTCCTTACGGCGGTTCTGGATACGGTTCACGAGTTCGCGAGCCACACAGGCGCGGCGCAGGTCATCGGTAATCTTCAGGTCGAGAGCCACGGTGAAGTGCTGGTTCGCTTCCACAGCGAGGCCATCCGGCACGATGCGGCTGAGCATCAAGCAGTCAGCACCAACTTCACCGAAGTCGAACTTGATAGCTTCACCACCCTGCAATGCCTTGATTTCATCAACCGTGAGGCTGTTGAGCTTGGCGGAAATCACCTTCATATTCTTCGCATAGTCCGGGCCCTTCGCCTTGATGGCGAGGAAGTTCGGCTTGGCGGAGAGCTTCACCAACTTGGTTTCGTCTTCGAGGAACTTCATTTCGCGAACGTTGAGTTCTTCGAGAATCAAGTCCTTCATGGTTTCGGCGACATTCTTTTCTACGGCACCGTGAGCAACCACCGTCATGCTAGCAATCGGCATACGGTTCTTTACGTTGTTCGTTGCACGAATCACGCGGCCCATTTCAACCATGCCACGCACCATGGCGATGCGTTTCACGAGCTTTTCGTCCATGAGGGACTTGTCGGCGCTCGGGAATTCGCAGAGGTGCACGCTCACCGGAGCGTTGGCATCGACTTCGCGAACGAGAATCTGGTAGATTTCTTCGGCGAGGAGCGGGAGG
>Ga0310786_10000876_pt1 | contig 47810 bp, 40 predicted proteins | sample AusTroGonzalo_MG_FD_203881 | JGI IMG/M metagenome (GOLD analysis project Ga0310786, IMG submission 203881) | Bovine rumen microbial communities from tropical cattle in Woodstock, Queensland, Australia - Gonzalo_03 (v2) (version 2) | ecosystem: Host-associated > Mammals > Digestive system >...
CCTTGAAGCCCATAGAACCTGCGATCTTAAATGCAGTCTCTGAAGAGTCGACATCGTGGAAGGAACCGTCGAATACGGTAACCTTAACGTCTACTACAGGGTAACCACCGAGTACACCTGCCTGCATAGCTTCACGAACACCGGCATCGATAGGAGCGATGAACTCCTTAGGAATGGATCCGCCGACTGTCTCGTTGACGAACTCATAACCTGCACCGGGCTCACGGGGCTCAAGTCTGAGCCAGCAGTCACCGTACTGACCGTGACCACCGGACTGACGAACGAACTTACCCTGAGCTTCAACAGTCTTCGTGATTGTCTCCTTATAGGAAACCTGAGGAGCACCGATGTTAGCCTCTACCTTAAACTCACGGATGAGACGGTCAACAATGATGTCGAGGTGAAGCTCACCCATACCGGCAATGATTGTCTGTCCTGTCTCCTGGTTTGTATAAGTACGGAATGTAGGATCTTCTTCAGCAAGCTTCTGCAGAGCGATGATCATCTTCTCCTGGGAAGCACGGCTCTTAGGCTCGATAGCCTCTTCGATAACCGGCTCAGGGAATTCCATGGACTCAAGAACAATAGGATGCTCTTCATCGCAGAGCGTGTCACCTGTTGTTGTGAGCTTAAGTCCGATAGCTGCAGCGATATCTCCGGAGAATACTTCTGTGATCTCCTTACGATCGTTAGCGTGCATCTGTACGATACGTCCGATTCTCTCCTTCTTATTCTTACCAGCGTTAAGTACATAAGAACCAGCTGTAAGAACACCGGAGTATACACGGAAGAAGCACAGCTTACCTACGAAGGGGTCTGTCGCGATCTTGAATGCAAGAGCTGCGAAAGGCTCTTCGTCGGAAGAAGGTCTCTCTTCCTCTTCGTTTGTCTCAGGATTTACACCCTTGATAGCAGGAACGTCGAGAGGTGAAGGCATGTAGTCGATGATAGCATCGAGGAGCATCTGAACACCCTTGTTACGGAGTGATGTACCGCATGTAACAGGGATGAGCTTACACTCTACAGTAGCCTTACGGAGAGCTTTCTTGAGCTCGTCGATGGAGATCTCTTCGCCGTCGAGGTACTTCATAGTAAGCTCGTCGTCTGTCTCAGCGATCTTCTCGACCATCTCTTCTCTCTTAGCCTTTACGAAGTCGAGCATGTCCTCAGGAACTTCACGATCCTCGTATTCCTTACCATCCTCGCTAAGGTAAACCTCTGCTCTCATCGTCATAAGATCGATGATACCGGAGAATGTGTCTTCCTTACCGATAGGTACCTGGATAGCAACGGACTCGTTCTTAAGACGGTCCTTAATCATGTCTACTACATGGAAGAAGTCAGCACCGACGATATCCATCTTGTTGACGAATACCATACGGGGAACACCGTAGTGCTCTGCCTGTCTCCATACAGTCTCTGTCTGAGGCTCAACGCCTCCTCTGGCAGACATAACTGTTACAGCGCCGTCGAGAACACGGAGAGATCTTTCAACCTCAACTGTGAAGTCAACGTGTCCGGGAGTATCGATGATGTTGATTCTGTTGCCCTTCCAAGGAGCTGTTGTAGCAGCGGAAGTAATTGTGATACCTCTCTCCTGCTCCTGAACCATCCAGTCCATCGTAGCTGCACCGTCGTGAACCTCTCCTAATACACGGTTGATACCTGTGTAGTAGAGGATACGCTCTGTAGTTGTTGTCTTACCTGCATCGATATGAGCCATGATACCGATATTTCTCGTTTTCTCGAGAGGATATTCTCTTTTCATGTCATAACTCCTTATCGATTACCACTTGTAATGAGCAAATGCTCTGTTAGCATCTGCCATTCTGTGCATTTCTTCCTTACGCTTGAATGCGCCGCCTGCACCGTTAGCTGCATCCATGAGCTCAGCTGCGAGTCTTTCCTTCATTGTCTTCTCGCTTCTGGATCTTGCATAAGCAACGATCCAACGGAGACCCAATGTAAGTCTTCTCTCAGGTCTGACGTCGATAGGTACCTGATAGTTGGCACCACCTACACGTCTTGCCTTACACTCAAGCTGAGGCATTACGTTCTCAAGAGCCTTATTGAATACTTCAATAGGCTGCTCGCCTGTCTTCTCTTTGATTGAATCAAAGGCTTCGTAGACGATCTTCTGTGCAAGTCCCTTCTTACCGTCGAGCATAACGTTGTTGATGAGCTTAGAAACTCTTACATCGTTATAGAGCGGATCCGGGAGCACTTTTCTAACTGGGATATTGCCCTTTCTTGGCACTTTGCTTCCCTCCTTGCATGATATTCAGTTTTACTGAAACCATAGGTACTCACGTTTCAGTTTTGCCTTTGGACACGTGTCGTGCGTCAAGTAGCAATGTCCCTATATGAACAATGTACTGATCGCTTTATGTTTGTCCAACCCTACTTAATTAGGATTACTTCTTAACCTTAGCAGCCTTCGGCTTCTTAGCACCGTACTTGGATCTACCCTGCATACGGTTAGCGACACCTGCTGTATCAAGAGTTCCTCTGATGATGTGGTAACGAACACCAGGGAGATCCTTTACACGTCCGCCTCTGATGAGAACAACGGAGTGCTCCTGCAGATTGTGGCCGATTCCGGGAATGTAAGCTGTTACTTCGTAGCCGTTTGTTAAACGTACACGGGCAACCTTACGAAGAGCGGAATTAGGCTTCTTAGGTGTAGTTGTCTTAACAACTGTGCACACGCCACGCTTCTGGGGAGCGAATACTTCAGTCTCCTTGTTGTGGATCGTGTTAATACCAGCCTGCAGAGCCGGGGAAGCAGACTTAAATGTCTTGGACTGTCTACCCGACTTTACCAATTGATTGAACGTCGGCATCAATACATCTCCTTTCTTAAGATTTTCTTTCCGTAAAAAGGGCGCAATAACCCTTTCGCCAAAAAGCAATTAAGTTTACACCCGCTTGATTTTCTTGTAAAGAGGCAGTTTATCCGCCCTGCATGAGATCAAAAATACTGATCTGACTGTTATCCCCGGGAAACTCCTGCATATATCCGAAGCACTTCATGGGGTCGCTTATAATATTATTCTTATTACAAATATCCATAAAGATCCTCATAAGGCGGCCGTTATCAGGGCTTGTGACCTCATATGAATCCCCGTAAGTATCGATATATCTTTGCTTTAACCCCGGAAAATGCCTGTCCAAAGCCTCATAGAAGTATTCCCGGTCTCCTTCCCTTAAGGTCACGCCCATTCCGAAGCATATGATCCCCTTTACGCCGGTACGGACGCATTCATTAAGGATCTTCGTAACATTCTCTTCAGTGTCATTTATAAATGGCAGTATGGGCGTAAGCCAGACGACAGTCGGTATTCCTCTGAGCTTCATCCGCTCAAGGACTTCTATCCTTCTTCTCGTATTGCACACATTCGGTTCCAGGACGGCGCAGAGGTCATCGTCGTAAGTCGTAAGTGTCATCTGCACTACGCACTTCGTCTTCCTGTTTATCTTATCCAGAAGGTCGATATCATCCAGGATGCGGTCCGACTTGGTCTGAACGGCAGCCCCGAAGCCGTAGTCGTGAATTATCCCGAGACATTTCCGCGTCAGGCGCAGCTCCTGCTCGCAATGCATATACGGATCCGACATCGAACCCGTGCCTATCATGCACTTCTTGCGTTTGGACTTCAGTGCCTTCTCGAGAAGTTCAGGGGCATTGGCCTTTACCTCCACGTCCTCGAAAGGATGGGTAAAGTGATAGCAAAGGCTTCTGCTGTCACAGTAAATGCACCCGTGAGTACATCCGCGGTAAATATTCATACCGAGCCCGTTTCCGCTTCCGTTTAGTATTCCCTTTGCTTCGACCTTATGCATGCTATTACGATATTACATATTAAATGCCCCCGCAATAATGTAGAATACTCGTGTAACGGAGGTTCCCCGATGCTAAGGAAGTCTTTATCTGCGCTGATGTGCTTTTCGCTGTGCCTGACAGTATCCTGCTCCGCGGCCACTGAAACGACTGTACCCGAAACCGCCGGATCATCCGCGGCTGAAACTTCCGCTCAAACTTCAGCAGCAGCCACGGCAACACCGACTCCTGAAGTGACCCCCGAAGAAACATGGCCTGAAGACAGATATATCCCTTTCGCCTCGGGTCACGGATTTTCACTCATAGAGGAAGGATATGGAACCGAAGTAACGGATCAACAATCCGGAACCTGCTGGGCACACGCGGCAGCGACGGCACTCGAATCCAATTTTCTCTATGTTCAGGGCGTATCAATCGACATTGACCCGATGAATATTGTGGATGCAACTTACGGTTCGATCGCTCATATCGACCCCGACAGAAACGGCTTTCACCCCAGACAATACTCGGCTCTTAACGTAGGTGCCGGGCCTATACAGACCATCGCCGGCCTTGCGAACGGAATTGAAAGCGGCGTTGTACTTACGGAAGCTTGGGATTACGGAGAACTGTCCCGCGAGCAGATTCAGGAAGCCTTAAGAACGAACGGGGCATTTACCATTGCTTATTTGGATAGAGACAGTGATTATTACGATATCTACGGCTACACCACCATTAACAATCACGGTGGTGATGAGGCCGACCATTCGGTGACTTTGGTCGGCTGGGATGACGATTTCCCTGCCGAGTATTTTGATCCGCCGGCCGAAGAGAACGGAGCGTGGCTTGTACAGAACTCCTTCTCCGACAGATGGGGCAGCGGCGGATACTTCTGGTTATCTTACGAGACCGGATTTGAGGAGCCCTTCGCCTATGCAGGAAGCACGGACTATTCTCATGTATGTTCGTACGACGGATCGGCTACTAATACTATATCGATCGGTAATGAAACTGTTCTTGCCAACGTCTTCGAATATGAAGGAACCCTCGGAGCGGTCGGTACTTATACATATGAACCGGGGCGGGAAGTTACAGTCGAGATCTATGACGGCATCCTGGATGACGGTGAGCTTTTATACTCTGCGACAGAAGAATTCGAATACAGAGGATATCACACGATCGAATTAGCCGAGCCTTTGGATGTAGATACATTCACTGTTGTTATCAGGTATGAATCTGAAGCACCGGTAGAGGGCGAATCAACAGAGTCCTTTTACGAAGATTCTTATATCGCATTTGTCGCTTCAAGCGAACCCGGACAGTCTTATGTCCATATAGATGAAGAGTGGGTCGATCTGGCTGATGAGGATATCCGTGAATTACTGGATATCGACTTCACCCCTAATAACGCCTGCATCAAGGCCCTGTTCCTGTAACCAGTACACACTTCGTTAACATAAGGTTAACTTCGAAGTCCCATTCTTAAATGAATTCGTACATCATGCGATGTTAAACTCAATTTGTACAAACTATATCCTTTATCAGGGGGAAAGGAGGATCTTATGGACGATAAAGAATTGACATTAGATCTTAACGAACTGAATCTTGATGAGCTTGAAGCAGTTAACGGCGGCAGCCTTTTGGCGGATTCTATTCTCAACAACGAGACTGTAAGAAACTTCATTCGTAATAATAAGATTGCGGGAGTTGCTTTGGAGCAGTGCATCACACGTGTCTGCGATTATCTGCGCTCTTACCTGGACAAGTACATCACTAAGCAGCAGATTATAGATCTCGTAAGTGCAATCTACGATGCCATCTAAGATCTGATTTCAGACTAACAACAAAGAAGGCGCCCGATGGACGCCTTCTTTATTTGCTTCAAATCTGTATGCTTATCAACCGAACAGAGTAAGAAGGATACCTGCTGCGATAGCAGAACCGATAACGCCTGCAACGTTCGGACCCATGGCGTGCATGAGAAGGAAGTTGGAAGGGTTTTCCTTCTGACCTACCTTGGAAGCTACACGAGCTGCCATAGGAACAGCGGATACACCTGCGGCACCGATAAGAGGATTGATCTTACCCTTAGTAGCGAAGTACATAATGTCTCCGATGATAAGACCGCCGATAGTAGCGAATGAGAATGCAGCGAGACCGAGGCCGATGATGAGCAGTGTCTGTACAGAGAGGAAGTTAGGTCCTACTGCAGTACCGCCTACTGCAACACCGAGCATGATCGTTACTGTGTTACACATAGCATTCTGAGCTGTATCGGAAAGTCTGTCTGTAACGCCGGACTCCTTGAACAGGTTACCGAGCATGAGGCATCCGAGGAGCGGAGCAACTGAAGGAAGGATCAGTACGCATACAACAGTTACGATGATCGGGAAGCAGATCTTCTCGAGCTTGGATACTGATCTTGCCTGCTCCATCTTAACCTGACGCATCTTCTTGGTTGTGAGCAGCTTCATAAAGAACGGCTGGATCATAGGAATGAGAGCCATGTATGAATAAGCTGCTACGGCGATGGCACCGAGGAGCTCAGGAGCGAGCTTACTTGTGAGGTAGATAGCCGTAGGGCCGTCAGCGCCTCCGATGATACCGATGGAAGCAGCACCTTCAGGTGAGAAACCGAGAAGGATAGCTACTACGAATGCGAATGAGATACCGAACTGTGCACCGGCACCCATGAAGAAAGACGAAGGTCTTGAGATCAGGGGTCCGAAGTCCGTCATAGCTCCTACTGCCATGAAGATGAGGCAGGGGAAGATATCGAGCTTAACGCCGATATACAGGAAGTCGAACAGACCGGGTTCGATATGGTTGCCTGCTGCATCGACGAATCCGCCGCCCAATGCAGCCCAGTTGATCTCGCCGTTGAACCACTCGGGGTGGAAGATTCCGCCGCCCGGCCAAGGGAGATTAGTAAGAAGCATTCCGAACGCGATAGGAAGAAGGAGCAAAGGCTCGAATTCTCTTCTGATCGCGAGGTAGAAGAGGACGAAGGAAAGCAATATCATCATTGCGTTTTTCCACCCGTCCGGTGTAAGGAAGAACTGGGCTATACCCGAGTTATTCCAAAGATCCAATAAAACATCAATCATTGTTCAGGCCTCCGCGATCATGAAATGGTCACAAGAGGAGCACCTGTATCAACTGATGCGCCCTTGTTAGTGAGAATCTGAGCTACTGTACCTGCGCAAGGTGCGTAGATCTCGTTCTCCATCTTCATTGCCTCGAGGACTACAACAAGATCACCCTCCTTAACTGTCTGGCCGACTGTAACCTTTACATCAAGGATAGTGCCGGGCATAGGTGAGTTAACGGGTGTTGTACCTGCCTGTACGGAAGCTGCAGGTGCAACGGGTGCAGGAGCAGGAGCAGCTGCGGGAGCTGCAGCAACGGGAGCAGCCGCTGCGGGAGCGGGAGCTGCCTGAACGGCCGTAGTTCTGATAAGGTTAGCCTTACCCTTCTCGACCTCTACTTCATATACTTTGTCGTTAATTGTTACGTTATAAATCATGATTAATACCTCTCCTTACTTCTCGTCAACGAGCTTGATCGACTTGAATACGAGTTCAGACAGCGGGATTCCGGTATTGTCGGAAACGATTGCCATGATCATGGCCGCAGTCTTCTCATCACAGCCCTTGAGCTTCAGTGTTCCGGAAGAGAACTCCTCACCCGGATCCTCAGCCTTAGCCTCAACTGCAGGTGCAGCCTTGGTCTCGACCTTAGCCTCTTCCTTCTTGGAACCGCCGATCATTACACCTGATACGCCTGCAATAACCTTGCCTGCGAGGGAAATCAGCACATACATGAGGAAGAGCACACCGAAAACGACGAGCATAACGGTAGCTGCATTCATAAACATCTCTCCTGAGCCCATCTGCTGCTGGAAGAGTGTAAATGTCTCACCGCCGTTCTCAGAGGCATAACGGATAATGGGATCCATCATTAATCCTCCTTCTTCTCGATCGTGTAGTTAACTGTGTTGGATTCCTTCTCTTCTCTTGCCTCGAAGAACTTCTCAGCAACCTGAGGGAAGGAGATATAGGAGAGGACATCCTCGTCACATCTTGCCTTGTCACCGAGCTCAGCCTTTGTCTTCTCGAATGCGGGCTCGAGAGTATCAGCGAATCTGCAGGAGATGATCTCGTCGTCCTTCCAGAACTTAGCGATGAGCTCCTTGTTAACCTCACCCGGTGCACGTCCGTACTCACCTCTCAGGTAAGCCTTAGTGTCCTTGGTAACGTTCTTATACTTGCCCATGAGGACGTTGTTAACTGCCTGTGTACCAACGAGCTGGGACATAGGAGTAACGAGCGGAGGGTAACCCAAATCCTTACGAACGTTAGGGATCTCAGCGAGAGCTTCCTCGAACTTATCCTGAGCCTTCATATCAGTCATCTGCTTGAGCATGTTGGAGAACATACCGCCAGGGAGCTGATACTCGAGGATATCTGTACGGATACCCATGGACTTGGGATTGAGTGTTCCTTCCTTGATGAATCTGTCCTTTATAGGAGCGAAGTGATCGGCGATCTTCTTAAGAGCGGAAGAATCAAGATCTGTCTCGTAGCCGAGCTGCTCGAGAGCATACTTCATTGTCTCTGTAGCAGGCTGTGATGTACCGCCGGCCATAGGAGAGATAGCAGTATCGATACCGTCGAGACCTGCCTCGATAGCCTTGAGGTAAGTCATGGGTCCGAGACCTGTTGTGTGATGTGTGTGGAAATAGATCGGAACCTTAACGGAAGCCTTCAATGCCTTAACGAGGTCATATGCTTCCTGAGGGCCGCAGATACCTGCCATGTCCTTGATACAGATGGAGTTAACACCCATCTTCTCAAGTTCCTTACCCATCTCGGCGTACTTTTCTACTGTGTGAACCGGGCTTGTTGTATAGCAGATACAGCCCTGAGCGTGCTTACCGCACTTCAATGTCTCATCAACAGCAACCTCGATGTTTCTGAAGTCATTCAGAGCATCGAAGATACGGAAAATATCCATGCCGTTCTCGGCGGATTTTCTTACAAAGAGTCTTACGACATCATCGGGATAGTGCTTATATCCGAGGATATTCTGTCCTCTTAAGAGCATCTGCAGAGGTGTCTTCTTGCAGATAGCCTTGATCTTACGAAGTCTCTCCCAGGGATCCTCGTCCAAGAAACGGAGGCAGGAATCAAATGTAGCTCCGCCCCAGCACTCGATCGAGTGGTAACCTGCATTGTCCATCGTCTCGAGGATGTCTTCGAAGTCTGAGAACGGCATACGGGTCGCGATAAGCGACTGCTGAGCATCACGTACAACCGTCTCTGTGAACTGTACTTTCATTAGCGTCACGCTCCTTTAGAAAATTTTCGCCATTAAAAGAGATTATAAAGCAAAAGGAGGCGACTTTGTAGGTTAAATATATTTATTAATTAGTTTGAAGATTTATAAAGTTCCGTTACGAGATCTGCGACCGTAATGGTCTCTACCTCGTCCCCTGCATCTGTGTCGTCATAGTAGACCATCATGGGGATAAGGTCCTCCGCCTCGAAGACGACCTTACACTTACGGTCGTTTCTTCCGGGATTGCCCTTCGTATAGTCCTTCAGGTCCTCGATAATGAGGCTTACCGCTGCCTTCATGGCCTCGTCTTCGATCCTATCGAGGCAGGCAAAGCAGATCTTCTTGCACTCATCCACGGTCATTTCCTTAAGCTCGGGATAGAGCTTCGGAATCTCGTAGAAATACTCGATAACGGGACGCACCTCGGCGCCCAAGGCCTCGCAGTATACGGGAGTCTTCTGTCTTACGATATAAAGAGTCGCATCTTTGGTGACAAATCCGCCTTCCACATCGTCCGTAAGATCGGCGATCATATCTTCATAATCGATTACGGGATAAACTTCTGACATAGGACACCTCCGAAGCGCACTTTATAGGAAGATTCTACCACTTATTCGACTATAAACACGGTATTCTTATCAAACAGTCCGAAGGCGAACCCGAGTTTCAGGAACAAAGGCATATTCTCATAGGCTTCGAACGTGGTCCTTCCGATGAATTCATCCAGCGAGATCTGCTCGATGTAGCCGTAAGGATTGGCAACTGTTACTGTATCCGCCGGGATATCGAGCCCGATGATAAGCGAATAATGAAGAGTCCACTCGTCTTCGTAGAGAGCTGCCCACTCGAACGGTACAGGCATTCCCGAAGCGAGCGAATCGTAGGTGCGGTCGATCATCTCCGTATTCGTCTGATAGGTATACATCTGTGTCGTATGCTCAGGGAATCTCAGATTCATCTCATCGCAGAACGCACTGTCTGTCGATGTAGCAACACGTCCGTACTCATCGTAGAGATCCGCTTCAGTAATTCTCTCCCCATTCCATGCTGAGAACATCTCGATAACTGCATAACCGCAGGATACGTCCTGCGTGATAACTTCAACACCCTCTACGTATACGGGTGTCTGATACTTGGGATCATCGTAAACAGATGAATAATCATCATTGATCTTCGACGTCCTGATATTAACTCTTGCCATGGCGGCTGCCGGGATAATCACAAGCAATGCAATAACAACGGCCAGGATTATCAATACTTTCTTTCTCATGGTGATACCTCCCCTTTGTTCACCCTTATGGTAACCCAGGGAATCTGAGAATGATTTAGGGATGCCTTATTTATTCCTTAATTCTTTCTTAATTGCATCAGGACGCGAAGTAAGCGTCGATTCCGTCCGCGATGCCTCTGACCATCGTGGGCTGGTTAGCAGCATTGGTCATGTACAGGTCATCGTACTCGTTAGTCATGAATCCCATCTCGAGAAGAACACAGGGGATCGTGCTCCAGTTGTTGCCTGTCATGTTGTTCTGCTCAGACACACCTCTGTTACGGATGCCTGTGGCACCGCAGTAAGAATCGATTATGCATCTTCCGAGTCTCGCGGAGCCTGCATAAGTCTGAGGATTCCACGGGTTGTTGGGAGCGATAACGATCGAATGCGCTCCGCTTACAGAAGAGTTATCAAGGCCGTCAGCATGGAGTCTTACCATGATGTCAGCGCCATTGTTTCCGATCTGTGCACGTGTAACGCAGTCCACGGGAGTGTTGTTGTCATAGCGCGTCATTATGACGTTATATCCTCTCGCCTCGAGCTCTGCTCTTAGCTGGTTCGCGATCTGCATCGTAAGGATATACTCACTTACATTAGAGAATCTTCCGCGTGTACCCGAAGTATCAGCGAGCTTATTATCAGATGAACCAGGACCTAACGGAACATATCCGGGAGCTACCACACTGGAGTGACCGGGGTCGATACATACGGTAATGCCGTTGGATCCCGAAGAGTTATTCGAATATCTTCTGCACAGCTCACCGAACTCTACAGAGTTGGAGAAACCTTCGATGATCGTATCGCGGTTAACGCTTCCGGAAGAAAGCCTTCCCGTCCAGTATGACAAACCCGTGCTCTCAGGCTCTCTGTCGAGGAACGTTCTGTAGAGAGTCGTAACATATTCGCCATCGCTTACGTTCTTGGACAGATATTCCTGTGAGAACAGGAAGCCCCTCGCGCAGTCGGCGAATGAGATCTGGCGGTTTCTTAATCTGTTACCCCAGTATTCGAGTCCGACCGGATCGGGGGTTCTTCCGAGTACTACTGTGTAAAGCCTCGTCGCGAATCCGTTATAACCGTCATCGATGATCGAAGCATTTACGGGTACGACAAGAAGCGCGATCATAACGACCGCGGTGATAAGCGATATTATTTTCTTTCTCATATCAGGAATCCTGTGCCTGTACGGCTGTCATCGCCACGGTGTTGACTATGTCTTCTACAGAGCAGCCGCGTGACAGATCGTTACAAGGTGCGTTGAGTCCCTGCAGAACTGCGAAGCACTCTGCACCGCCTATTCTCTGAGTGATCTTATATCCGATGTTTCCTGCCTGAAGATCCGGGAATACGAGGATGTTGGCACGTCCTGCTACCGGGCTTCCCGGTGCCTTGCTCTGACCGATCTCGGGAACGAGAGCTGCGTCGAACTGCATCTCACCGTCGAGGAGAAGATCAGGTGCGAGCTCGTGAGCCTTGGCAACTGCCTCCTGAACCTTGCTTACGAGATCGTGCTTTGCCGAACCCTTCGTAGAGAAGGAAAGCATAGCAACGCGGGGCTCAGTGAAGCCGCACAGTCTCTTAGCTGTATCAGCTGTAGCGATAGCGATGTAAGCGAGTTCGTCAGCTGTAGGACAGGGCATAACAACGCAGTCCGCATATACGAGCAATCCGTCCTCACCGAGGTCAGGATTGGGACAATCCATAAGGAAGCTTGAAGATACTACCTTCATCTCGGGCTTTGTCTTGATGATCTGCAGAGCCGGACGGAGCATATCGCCCGTCGTGTGAACGGCACCTGATACAAGGCCGTCAGCATCTCCGCACTTGATCATCATGATACCGAAGTACATAGGATCAGCTACGAGCTTAACAGCATCTTCGGGTGTAACGCCCTTAGCCTTACGAAGCTCATAGAGTGTATCCGCATAAGAGGAAGCCTTGGGGCTTGTCGCAGGATCGATGATCTCGATGCCTGTGATGTCGGCGCCTACGGAAGCAGCGGCCTCATTGACCGCAGAAGGAACACCGATAAGTACCGGCTCAGCGAGTCCCTCTTTCTTGAGGATAGCCGCAGCCTGAACCGTACGCTTCTCGTCACCCTCGGGGAGTACGATACGCTTGATGTCAGCGGATGCCTTTGCCTTGATCTTTTCGATGAGCCTGCTCATGTGTAAGCCCTCCTGTATATATTAGAGATCGATTCCCTTGAATCCGTTCCAGACGTTCTTGCCCGTGTATGTGAGGGGCTCCTTCTCGCCGCGGAGAACTTCGAGTGCCGGCAGTGCCAGCGCCTCCTGCTCCATCTCGCCGGGATAGACGCTGATGGGTGCGATGAAGCCGCATCTTTTCTCGATGGTAGCGCGTACGTCGTCGAATCTGAGGAGTCCGCCCGTAAGCAGAATGCCGTCGACCTTGCCGCACAGTACCGTGCTCATCTCGCCGATCATCTTACAGATCTGGTAGAGCATTGTGTTCCATACGAGAGATGCCTTAAGGTCGTCCTCGTCAACGAGCTCGTGAATTGTATCGGAATTAGCAGTGCCGAAGAGGTCTACAAAGCCTCCTGCACGTGAGCATCTTAAGCGCACTGCGTCAGTGCCGTTCTCATCGATGTAGTCGAGGAGTGCGAGTACCGGTACGGAACCGATTCTCGTGGGAGTGAAAGCACCCTCGCCGTCAGCACCCATGTTACCGTCGATCATCTTACCGTGGTCGTGAGCAGCAACAGTTATACCGCCGTCGATGTGAGCCACGATGAGATTCATGTCCTCGTACTTCTTGCCCAGGGACTTCGCGTGATACTCAGCGACAGCCTTCTGGTTAAGCACGTGTGAGTGGGATACTCTGTACACGCCCTTGATACCCGTGAGTCTTGCATAATCGCAGTACTCATCCACGTTAGTGGGGTTCAGTGTGAACGCGGGCTTGTTATATTCCTGTGCGAACTTCCACGCGAGCATTACGCCGAGCTTTGCAGGGTGCTCCGAGCCGCCTACTGCAGCCTCAGTGTCGTCGTACAGCTTCTGGTCTATCTTCGTGATACCGCCGGGCTGTGTGCATGCGCTTCCTCCCCTGCCTACGAAAGCGTCGATACCTGCGGGGTCAACGTTCTCCTCTGCGAGCATGTCGAGGATTACCTTGTATCTGAAAGGCATCTGAAGGTTAACGTGAGGGAACTTCAAAAGCTCGTCAGCATCGTGGAAAAGGCTCTTCTCGAAAAGCACATTCTCGTCCTCGAAAAGGCTTACCTTCGTCGAGGTGGATCCGGGGTTGATGATCAATAATCTGAACATAGTATTTATCCTTTATCTGAAGAAATAAACGAGAGCAAGGATATGGCAGACCTCTGCAGCAACTACGAGCAAGTGCCATACCATGTGGGAAAACTTAAACTTCTTTCCCGAATAGAAGAACAGGCCGATTACATAAACAATTGTGCCTGCAACTACAAGCCAGAAGCATGCCGGTGTGGCAGCTGCGTGGAAAGGCTTGATTATAAGAAGTCCCAGAAGGCCCATGATGCCGTAGATAAGAACTGCGAACTTCGAACCTGTCTTGTTGTTGGGATACATGAAGATCATGAGGAATGTTCCGAGCAGTGCCAAAGCGAGCTCAGCGATGAGGATTCCGAGTCCCCAGCCGCCGCCTACAAGCGACAGGCAGATGGGAGCGAATACTCCGAGGATAGCGTAGTAGACCATGATGTGGTCAAGCTTCGCGAATACTCTCTTATGAAGTGAACCGGGCTTCTGGAAGTGATAGATAGTGGTGAACAAAGAAGCCAGGAAACCGAATACCATGAATGCGGATACACCGAAGCAGTCGGTCAGATTCATGCCCTCGGGCGCCTTGATGTAAGCGTTTACGGATGCGAACGGAATCATGAAGAGGAAATAGATGGCAAGAACACCTGCTGTGATGGAGTTACCGACTTCCTCACCGAAAGTCTCGCGGGTCTTCTCGATAGTCTTCTTAACGCGTCTGGTCTGTCTCTGGAACCAGCTCATCTCGGAGAGACCGATCTCGAGCGGATTCTGTCCGGACTTGGCGACCTTACGATCGCTGTCGCTCGACATCATCTTTTCCCAATGCTTTGTATTCTTTGCCATTCCTTATACTCCGATAACCAAATTCGATAGATTATATAACAGATTTATTCTGTAGGTAAAGAAGGCTCCTTGGGCTCTTCTTTGGCTGCGGGGGCCGGTGCAGTGATGACCGTGCCGAGCACCTCGGGCATAGCAGCTTTACGTACTGTCTTGGTACCGATACCTGTCAGATTATTCTCGATGGACGTCTTGTCCAGAGTCTTCATGGGGTCGAGCTGTTCCTGTCTGTATGCGTTCCTGTAGAACCTGAACAGCTGGCATCCTGCGTAGAGGATGAGCGCCACGGGCATTATCCTTCTCGGGAGAACTTCAACAAACTTGTCTCCGAATGCTCTCGTGATGGGCGCGAAAGGAGCCTCTGCCATGCCGTAGATAGACTTAAGAAGGAAGGCCCAGGCAACTGCTACTATGCTCGCGTCCTCTCCTGCGAGCTTGTCTGCCATGCCGGGCAGAACCCATACAGGGAAAGCTGCAACGATACCGTAAGCTGCAAGACCGGCTGACATCCAGAACTTCTTCTTATATGCCGCGTATATGGGAAGCACGAGGAATACCAGGATCATGTAGATCCATGAGAAGGCGGTCTCGACCGGACCGAATTCCCTCGGCACTATCTCACCGTAAACAAAATACAGCGGAAGAAAGCATACGTAAAAAAGCGATACGCATATGCACAACAGAAATACGCATACGAAATAATCTCTTCTCAATGTACGCCTCCATACAGAATAATAGTCAGCCTAATGGCCGACTATTATTTTAGCATTATTTATTTAAGTATTCATTACTCACGATCACTGCTGCTTGAAGAACGGATCATCCTCCGCCCTTACCTTGAGCTTAAGCTTGATCGAGATGAGCTTTACGCCCGGAGCTCCGAAGTGGAGTCTGAATACGTTATACCTCGACAGCATCAGGAACTCGCCTTCCTGTGTTCCGGTATGACCCTCAAGACCGTTCCATGTAATTACGGCGAACGGGATGCTCGAGCAGTAGACCGTCATCGGGATCTGGGCAAGAGCGTTGAGGTCGGATCTTCCTGTAAGTACAACCGCATATCTTCCGGGATCGTCTGAATCGATACCGAACGTAAAGTCAGCGCCTGTAGATGTATCAACATCACACTCGATGATGCACTCCTTATCGGCAGACAGCTTGAAGTAGTTATCTACCTTGGTAACGACAACATCATCTGCGAACGGACACTCTTCATGCTTAACCGTCGTCTCATTACCCATGAGGCGTTCCATCGCATGTGTCTCCATCGCATATCTTAAGATGTTCTGCGCATTGCGCTGAAGCTCTGCACGGGAAATCACATTCTTATCGCCTGCCGCGAGGTTTTCTACGATATCGCTCTCATCGACATTGCCGTCCTCAACCTGAGAGCAGACCATGAACAGGTCGCACTGTGCCTTAGCCATCAGTGAGTGCTCTGTGAGAGACTCGGATCTGTGCATCATATCCGGCACCTTCTCGATGAATGCCCACCAGTCTGTCATGACGATGCCGTCATAGCCCCACTGGTTTCTCAAGATCTCAGTATTAAGCTCGTAGTTCGCAGTTCCGTATACGCCGTTGATCTTGTTGTAAACGGACATGATGCTTCTGGCGTTACCTTCCTTGACTGCGATCTCGAAGCCCTTAAGATAGATCTCTCTTAAAGCCTTCTCGGAAATAACGGAATCCATGAATCTTCTGTGAGTCTCTCTGTTGTTGGCGCAGAAGTGCTTGATAACAGCAGTAACTCCGTTCTCATGCAGACCGTTAAGCTGAGCTGCAGCGATGATACCCGTTACGAGAGGATCCTCCGAGAAGTACTCGAAGTTTCTTCCGTTAAGAGGATATCTGTGGATATTCATACCGGGGCCGAGGATGGCGTCGATCTGATTGGATACCATCTCGATTCCAAAGTAGATGAAGAGCTCTTCAACAAGTCCTACGTTAAATGAAGAAGCGATACATGCACCGCTCGGGAGCGAGAAGCACTTCTTGCCGCTGTCGATACGCATTCCGGAAGGGCCGTCAGCACAGCAGACCGTAGGGATACCGAGATGCTTATGGTGCTGTGAAAGTCCTGCGAACGCACCTGCCGTACCCGTTGTTACCTTCGGGCTGCTCATGCCTTCGCCTCTGATCATGAGTGAGAGGTCAGCGTCTGTAAGCTGTGCCGTGAACTCGTCGAGAGTATTCTTGCCGGACTTAACGTCAGCAAGCTTGATACCCTTGTCACCTGTCTGGGGGATCTCCTCCATCAGTGTCTCGAATCTGTCTTCGATATTCTCATGAGTTCTTACGGGAACATCCTCTTCACCGTTATTTGTCATTCTCTTATAGGACTCTACAGGCTTTAAGGCTGACTTAAGGCTCTCGACTACAACGTTGTCATCAAGAGTGATCTGTCCTGCCTCGGTAACGTTTACTACGTCGTCGCCGAGCATGAAGGAGTACACGCCCTTTTCGAGCATGAATCCCGTGCCGAGTCCGAGTCTGCCGTCATCATCGTAGGAAGCATATCTGCTTGCAGGCACCGTGATGCTTATAGTCTCGCTCTCGCCCGGAGCAAGGGAGTCTGTCTTCGCGAAGCCGACGAGAACTCTTGCAGGCTTCGACAGCATTCCCATGGGAGCATCAGCGAAAAGCATAACTGTCTTGGGCGCCTCGAAGCTGCCCGTGTTGGTTACGTTGGCATCAACAGTAACGATGTCGTCTTCATAAGTGAACTTCTCTGTCTTCACATCGAAAGTGGTGTAGGAAAGTCCGTAGCCGAAGGGGTACTGGACCTTCTCGGGAGCGAATGTGGAGAAGTATCTGTAGCCTACGAAGATGTCCTCAGCGTAGATATCCTTCATGCCGTCACCGGCACCGAAGTTCTTACCTGCAGGATAATCCTCGAGGTTATAAGCGATAGTATCTGTGAGTGAACCTGAAGGTGATACGACACCCATGACGAGATCGCCTACTGCGAGGCCGCCGTACATGCCCGCCTGCCATACATACATGACCGCGGAAGGATCGTACTTAACTACCCATGACATGTCGATCGTATTGCCGACGTTAAGGAGAACTACAGTCTTATCGAAGGCCTTGCAGACCTTATCGAGGAGAAGCTCCTCGCCGTCAGTAAGATAGTAAGAACCCTTCTGAGCTGTGTTGTCACGGTCCTCACCTGCGGTTCTCGCGATAACGATAACAGCGACATCATTAGATGATGCCATCTTGGACGCAAGAGCATCATCGACAGGCATCTCATCCTGTGACCATCTCTCCTGACCCCAGCCTACACCGGGATCAACGGGATTCTCTTTCTCCCATTCGTCATATATGGAAACGAGCTCTTCATCGAGCTTAGCGCCTGCTTCCTTGAGACCTTCTCTTATGTCGTAGACGTGATTGACATTAACCATGCCGCCGGAACCCGTACCACTCTTGTAGTAGTTTCCCTGCATTCTTCCGAACAAAGCGATCTTGGCATCTTTGTTAACGGGAAGTGCATTGTTGTCATTCTTGAGAAGCACCGCACCCTCACGGGCGATATCGATGGCTGCGTCTTTATACTTCTTCCAATCAAGTGTCAGTTCGGGCATAAAAATACCTCCGTGGCAATACATTACCGATATTTTAAACCACGAATAAAGACGAATAATAACAAATTCGTTGTTTTTTTATAAACTTCCTCGCAAATTGTAGATCTCGGGGTTGCAGGCGGTATAACGTATGATCTCTTCCATTCGCTTCTTGTCCATGTAAGCGACGAGAGAGTATGCCTTACCCGATCTTCCGGCGCGTCCGGTTCTTCCTATTCTGTGAAGATAGAATTCATTCTCGTTAGGTATATCGTAATTAAATACAGCTTCTACATCATCGACGTCTATTCCTCTCGCGACTACATCGGTCGCTACGAGCACGTTGAACTTACTCTTACGGAAACCGTCCATGACGCGGTTTCTTCCGCCCTGGCCGATACTGCCGTGAAGGATATCGCAGCTGATGCCGTATGTCTCGAGCTTCTTCAATGCCTTCTCTGTCTGGGTCCTCGTGTTGCAGAATACGATGGCCTTTTTGATGCCCTCTGCGTCGAGAACACTTACGATCGCACCGATCTTATCCTTCTCGGGAACCTCGATAATATACTCGTCGATATTAGGGTGATCGTCAGCCTTGGGCATAACGTCGATCTGTGCCGCACCCTCCATAAACTGCCATGTGATGTCGAGAATCTCGCGGGGCATTGTCGCAGAGAACAGAGCCATTTGCTTGTCCTTAGGAGTGAGTTCGATTACCTTCTTGATATCCTTGATGAAGCCCATCTTAAGCATCTCGTCTGCCTCATCGAGAACGAGAGTGTAGATCTGGCTTATGTCGATCATTCTTCTGTTAACGAGATCGAGAAGTCTTCCGGGAGTCGCGACGACAACCTGGGGATTCTTCTTAAGCTTGGTCTCCTGAGTTCTTACGTTCTGGCCTCCGATGATCGCACAGACGTTAAAGCCCTTGATATAGCGCGCGAGGTTCTTGATCTCGGATGAGATCTGCAATGCGAGTTCTCTTGTCGGGCACAGTATCAATGCCTGGACAAAGTCCACATCCATATTCAGGTATTCAAGTATCGGTATGGAAAAAGCGAATGTCTTTCCCGTACCGGTAGGAGCCTTCGCGATGAGGCTCATATCATCCATGAGTAAAGGTATAGCCTTCTGCTGAATTGTGGTAGGACGCTTAACGCCCATCTTTCTCAGCGAATCTCTTATCTCAGGGGACAGATCAAAGTCCTTAAAACTTAATTCTTCGTTATTATCAGTCTCGTTCATAGCAACCTATTATACATCACTTAAGATTCGATGCACCGATCCTCGTAGCGCCGGCCTCGATCATCTCGAGTGCTGCTTCCTTGGTCCTTACTCCGCCTGCAGCCTTGACCTCTACATTGGTTCCGGAGTAGTGACGCATCAGTTTAACGTCCTCGACTGTGGCACCTGCAGAGCCGAATCCCGTCGATGTCTTGATGAAGTCCGCACCCTGAACGGTCACGATATTACAGAGCATCTTCTTCTCAGTCTCGGTAAGAAGACAAGTCTCGATGATTACCTTAAGGATCGCACCCTTCGCATGGACCGCATCGGCGATGATACCGATCTCGAGTGCCGCCTCGTCGAATCTTCTGGACTTTATAAAGTTCACGTTGATGACCATGTCGATCTCGGTCGCGCCGTTGCTGATCGCGTCCTCCGCCTCGAACTTCTTAACCGCAGTCGTCGAGTATCCGTTAGGGAATCCGATAACCGTACAGATATTAAGTCTTCCGTCAGCACGCTTTGCTGCATCCTTAACGAAGCAAGGCTGGACGCATACTGATGCTGCACCCTTCTCTATAGCCTCATCGACGAGCTCATTAATATCCTTCGTTGTAGCCGTAGTCTTGAGGTTGGTCATATCAACATAGGAGAAGATATTATCTTTATTAAGGTCATGTGCGATCTTCTTCACGGGCGAAGGATATACGCGTGACAACAATGCCGTATAGACGATAGAAGACACTATGCCGAAGCCCGATATCTCTCCGAGGTTACGGGGAACATCGTAGCCTTCACCATAGATAAGAAGCGGAACGCATTCTCTCGAGTGGTCCGTGGAAGGCGTCGAAGGATCGCAGCCGTGGTCTGCCGTGATGATAAGCAGGTCGTCCCTGCCAAGAAGCGGGATCATCTTCTCGAGCGCCTCATCAAACTCGTGCATGGCTGCGGCATAACCGCTGATGTCATTACGGTGTCCGTACTTCATATCGAAGTCGACGAGATTGACCATGCACAATCCGTGGAAGTCAACATCGAGCATATCGACGAGCCTGTGTATGCCGTCTGTGTTATCCGAAGTCGCATGCGTCTCGGTAAGGCCTCTGTATGCGAACAGATCCTTTATCTTTCCTATCGAGATAACATCGAGCTCATTGCTCTTAAGAATATCGAGCACCGTGGAAGCCGGAGCCTCGAGAGTGAAGTCCTTACGGTTAGGTGTTCTCGTGAAGCCCTCTTCGACAGAGCCTGCGAAAGGCCTCGCTATAATCCTTCCCACACCGTGTTCACCCGTCATGAACTCGCGGCACTTCTGACAAACGGAATACAGTTCCTCGAGTGGAACGACCTGCTCGTGAGCCGCGATCTGCAAAACGGAGTCAGCCGAAGTGTACACGATAAGTGCACCTGTCTCCATGTGCTCCTTACCATAATCAGCGATAACCTGAATTCCGCTGTAAGGCTTATTGCAAAGGACTTCCCTTCCCGACACCTCACGAATCTTCTCTATTATCTCCTCGGGGAAACCGTCGGGATATGTGGGGAGAGCTGAGGATGAATATACTCCCGAGATCTCCCAGTGGCCTATGGTGGAATCCTTGCCCGCAGACAATTCTCTTAATCTGCCGTAGGAACCTATGGCTGAGGGTCTGTCCTTGTTCGCTTCTTTCCATGCGAGGATGCGTTCGTCATCAAGACCGTCTATATCCAGAAGCCCCATATGCGACAGGCCGGGGTAAGCCGCATTCGAATCTGACAGGACGGCAGCCAGAGTATTGCTTCCTTCATCCTTAAAAGCCGCCTCATCCGGGGCGCCGCCTATGCCGAAACTGTCAAGTATTACGAGAAAAACCCTTTTGGCCATGGTAAGTACTCCTGCCTTAAATCTTTATCTGATTATACATCAACACAAATTTGTTCTATTTTCGTTCTTTTTATTCGATTGGTCCTTTTATCGGGACACATTGTTTGCTATACTGCACTCAGAACAAACAAACGAACGTTTTTGAAGGAGTTTTGCATATGTCGCCGCTTGATATGTCTGTATTATTTTTCTTTATATTGATCGCAGTTAAGGCCTTTAAGGATTCCGTAGATTTCTGGAAAGAACAGGATGAACAGGCTGCCGCTGCTTATAAGAAAGCCACTGTCCCCTCCAAACCCGCTGTCAGTACGACGGTCAGAAGGACGAGAGTTGTTACCCGCACACCCGTCCGCGCCCCATACCGCGTCTGCCGTATTGACACGAACCATACTGTATCCCTGCCGGTAAATAAGAAACTCCCCTCATCGAGGGGAGCCGGCAGACAGTTGGAAACTGCGGCATAAAGCTCTTAGCGGCAAGTATCAGTAAGCTAACTGGTCCTTGCCGTTTCTCTTTGCTTTGTAGAGCTTTCTGTCAGCCGCCGATATGATCTCAGAGATATCCGTTCCGTGAACATAAGTAGCCACGCCGAGGGAGATAGTAATCTTCTCGAACTTGGATTCTCCGAGAGGTACAGCCTGATCAGATACGTTCTTAGCGATAGCCTTGGCAACATTTACCGCTGCCGTCTTATCACAGTCAGGGAGCAGAACCGCGAACTCATCACCGCCTGTTCTGAAGCAGATATCACTCTTTCTTATCGAATTAAGCATAGAAGAAGCGATGTGTCTTAAGACATCGTCACCCTTCTGCTGACCATACTGGTCATTGATAAACTTCATGTTATCGACATCAATGGCAATCAATGAGAATGAGATCTCATCCTCTCTTCTGTCATAGATGCTGCAGACACGCTCAAGGTTCTCATAGAAATATCTTCTGTTATAAAGACCTGTAACGTCATCTACACGTGCGAGTCTCTGAACCTTCTTATAGGATCTCTCGAGTTCCTTCTCAAGATGTCTCATCTCAGTGATATCTCTCGTAATGCCCCATGTACCGATAATCTCGCCTTCCTTGTTGTAGAAAGGGTATTTGGAAGCGAGAAGATAACGTGTCTCGTCATCCTTCTCCCACTCCTCTTCGATGTTGAGCATGGGCTCACCTGATTCGATGATCTGCTTCTCTACCTCGAGAGCCTTATCTGCAAACTCCTCCGGGAAGTAGTCATAATCAGTCTTCCCTACCATATCCTGAGGCGACTTAACGCCGAACTGATCGGCATGCTGCTGACTGTTCCAAAGGAACCTTGATTCCTTATCTTTGAAATAAATAGTGTCTGCGCAGTGGAACTTGATCGTATCAAGGACTAGCTCATCGATCTGTTCCTGAGACATATCAACTTTGCCCTTCTTAGCCATGTCCACCTCCACATAGAATTTCTTAAGAAAATTTATGTTTTATGATAGCACATAAAGCTTAGATTTACAAAATATTATATGGTCCTGAAAGACATCTCGATCTTGAACCTTCCATCCCCCACAAACGCCTTAATATCGCCGTTCATGGACTCTACGAGTTTCTTAACGACCGACAGGCCGACGCCGCTCGAACCGGTATGTCTCGAGGCATCTCCCTTGTAGTAGCGGTCGAAGACCTTCTCGGGATCAGGATTCTGCCCCGGAGCAAGCAGATTATCGAGTGATATCAGAACTGTCTTGTTCTCCTGAGGCTTAAGCTTAAGCTTCACATCGCCGTTGCCGTGAACGAGGCTGTTACGGATAAGGTTCTGCATGATTCTCTTGAGAGACTGCTCATTTCCGAGTATTCGTACGCCCTCTTCTACGTCAACATCGACTTCATATCCTTTCTCCTGGAAATCGTCATAGTATTCGAACAAAGTCTCCAGAATGGTCTTCGAGCAATCTACCGGATCGATACCGATCTTGAAATTAACATTCGAGACCTTGGTATAAAGGAACATCGTCTCGAGGATCTCCGACAGGGAATCTATTCTTCCGTAGATGATATTCGTATATTTGCTTCTCTCTTCGGGATCCTCAGTCTGGTCGAGCAGTTCGAAGTATCCCTTAAGAGATGTCAGAGGAGTTCTTATGTCGTGACTCATATTCGTCAGAGTCTCCTTGATCTCCTTATCCTCACTTAAGATCTTCTCGTGTCTCTCGTCGTACGAATCGATGATCTCGTTGATATCGGCAGCCAGCTTCCTGAAGCTTCTGGACTTACCGTAGAAAGTAATTCTCTTGTTGGTGTCATTACGTGAGATGAAGTGAACCTGACTTCTGATACTCTTCATCTGCGAGAGCAAGGATATCAGGATAAACGCCAGGGCAAGTGACAATGCCGTAAGCAAAACAATCAATGTAACTAAAGTAGATTCACTCATATGCGGTCCGCCTTCTTATATCTTACGGCAAGAGCTATCGTTAAAACCACAACGGGGATTGAAAAAGCTACATAGAACAGAAGTTCACTGAGATTATTGGGTATTATGAGGTTGATACCCTTATTGCCTTCAACGAATCCCGCCACCAGTATTATTCCTACATATGAGAATACCGAATACAGCACGGAAACAGCCATGGCCACCACAGAATTGGACGTGAACTTGGATATCAGATATGCGATAAGACATCCGTACAGGTTCGATAAAGATGACGACAAGAATAAGTAGACGAGATTCAGATCCGTAAGAAGGTCTATCGGATTCATCTCGTTATGGTACGACAGACACAGGAAGCCTACACCCGGAATTACAAACAGATTCAGAAGCAGGACAAACAACGCGATTCCGGTAAGTTCCGACAGGCACAGCTTCAGTCTGCTTCGTATGGCGCATTCGATATTAACGGCAAGTCTCGCCTTCTGATATCCGCAGGTCGTATATATAACCGTAACGGGAGCTATGAGAGAAGTCATCATGGAATAGAACACGACAAATGATGAAGTCTCGAACATAGGAGCAGACATATCTCCGTTGTTTATAAAGAACAGTCCGCCCAGATACACCGCATAATCGATTATGGTCATCATGAACACGATCATGAACGCACCGATTGCCGCACTGATCTTAAGTGCCTTGCACCTTAACAATCGTATGACTTCAATCTGTACAAGATTGCCGAACATCAGGCTATATCGCGTTTCCTTACAACAAGCAGACTTCCGATATAAGACAATCCGCCATATACCAGAGCACAGATGATCGCACGCACAACGAAGTGTCCGTCAGAATACAGGGACAAAGCTGCGACATTATGCGTAACCGTGTAATAACCCAGGTTGAAATCAGTACCCAGATCAAATCTCTTCTGCATCATAAGAGATGCAATGCTTATCAAAGTGGACAGAAGTCCTGCGGAGAGAATAATACCGAGTGTGATTCCTGCAGCCTTCGATCTCGTCATATGAGCCATACCGGCCACAATCCATCCAAATGCGACGCACAGTAGCCATGTAACTAAGAAGTACAGGATAAACGCCTTGTCGATCTCGAGCCTTACCGACCTCGCCATCATAGCCGTAGTGATAAGGCAGTATATCCAGGTGAATACATGCATAACAAAGCTGTAGATAGCTATGTGAAGCATCCTCACGGTAAACAATAGTCCGCGCCTGCCCGCGAAGCTGTTAAGATTCTTATCAAGACCCGTACTGTATACGCTTCCGATATAAAGTCCTACGAATATCGATATAAGAAGAAGCTCATACATCGAACCTACATCCATCGTATATAGAGTAGCGACACTCTCATCATAGAGAATACCTTCTCCGAGCAGATGTATCGTCGTATCGCCTTCTGAAATCTCCTCAGATGACTGGAGTCCCGCCTGGAATCCGGTCATGAAGCTGTCTTCATAGCTCTCTGCAGAAGTACCCATCTGCTGAAGATCTTCGATATCTTCCTTCGAGAATCCCATGAGGCCGTACATATCTACCTTCAGGTACAGGAAGTTAACCACAAGCACGATAGCTGCGAGCACTGCAATCAGGACATAAGTGCTCTTCATTCTGCCGATTCTGTAAAACTCTGACTTAAACGCCTTCGCGAACATCACAGCACCTCCTTATACCCGCTCGCCGGGAATCGTCCCCGTGACCTTGAGGAAATATTCCTCGAGATCAGAGGATTCGATTCCGATAGATTCCACGGGAATCTGTGCCTTAGCGAGTTCCATGTTGAGGACTGTTATTTCCGACAGCTTGTCAAAGACGTGAATCGTCTTATCGTTAACAACGCTGTAATCCTTGAATCCGAGACCGTCGATGACGGGTAATGCCTTGGCAACTTCGCCCGTCTTGATAGCGATTTTGTCACGGCACTTCTCTCTTAATTCTTTGCTTGTGGACTCCTCGATGATCCTGCCGTTATCGATGATGGCGTAATCAGTCGCGAGCTTACTCAACTCTTCTAAGATGTGGCTTGAGATGAGGATTGTGATCTTACGCTCCTGATTGAGCTTATTAAGCATCTCACGAACCTCTGCTATACCCTGAGGATCGAGACCGTTGATAGGCTCGTCGAGGATAAGAAAATCTGGATCTCCTACGAGGGCCAGCGCTATTCCGAGTCTTTGCTTCTGACCGAGTGAATACTTGCCTGCCTTCTTCTTCCACGTACCGGACAGTCCGACGAGATCAAGCAGAGTGTTAATATACTGCTTATCGCCAATACCGTATGCCAAACACTTGATCTTCATATTATCGAAGCCTGTAAGATTAGGCTCGATGGCAGGAGCCTCGATGAGCGCACCTATCCTCGAGAATGCTTCATTCTGTGTGCAGTTGAAACCTGTGTAATCGAATGAACCGGAAGTAGGTCTGGCAAGTCCCGCGATCATCTTCATGATCGTCGTCTTTCCCGCTCCGTTCTTGCCGATAAGGCCGTAGATGGAGCCGCGCTTAATATGAATATTAACGCGATCTGCCGCGGTTATCTCTTTATATGTCTTAGTAAGATCCTTGGTGACAAGCAGATATTCTTCCATACAAACTCCCGATGGTAATGATATTCACATTATCCCACGCGGAATATGACAATGGGGGTGTTATATGGTTAAGATAAGTTTAAGTTTTGGCCAGACGGAAGCCGACACCCCATATAGTATCGATATATTCTTCATCTGTAAGCTTCTTGATCTTGGTCCTGATGTTACTGATGTGAACATTGATCGTCTTGTCTTCTCCGATATATACATCGTTCCATGCATACTCGTAGATCTCCCTCTTCGAGAAGACCTTGCCCGGATACTTAAGGAACAATTCGAGGATCTTAAACTCCTGTCTTGTAAGTCCTATATCATTGCCGTTAACGGTGACTGCATACTTATCTTCATCGAGCACCAGGTCCTTGAACTGCATGATCTTGGACTCGGCTGCGGCCTGGGCCTCACTCTCCTTACGGCGAAGCTGGACATCAACACGCGCGATCAGTTCCTTCAGTTCGAACGGCTTGCCGATAAAGTCATCTGCACCTGTCGTAAGAAGATCGACCTTCGAGTCTACGCTGCTCTTGGCGGACACGATTATGATCGGCACCTTGGATACTTCCCTGATCCTCTGAGTGAGGGTCTGACCGTCCATGCCGGGCATCATAAGGTCGAGCAGGACCAGATCGAACTTGTCGCCCTTGAATACAATGAGTCCTTCGGTTCCGGAGAATGCCTGCGTGCAGTTAAGACCATGCTTGGTCAGCGCTTCGCGCAGCAGATTATTGATATTCTCATCATCTTCTACTATCAGAACTCTGGGGGCATTAATGTCCATGGGCACCTCTCTATTAGAGCGTCTTCGACTGGAAATACAAACCGTTGTTTCTTATACCGCTTACGAACTGTTCTGAATCAAATGCGATGGGAGTGAATACACCCTTCTTGTCCCATCTTCCCATACACAGAAGAGTTACACCGCTAAGAAGCGCATATGCGTTAAACATCATCATAGATGTCATACCGTAGTCTTCCATGCACTTATCGTTATCACTTGTAAAGTATACGAACTCTTTCTTGGCTGATCCGCGGTAAGTGCCTTCGACTACTACGCCTGCACCGCATACGCCGTTAACTGTCTTCTCAGTCTTTCTGGACTCGACGAGTTTCTCCCAGAACTGCTTCGGGCTGATGCTTACCTCAGGCGTAATCTGGACAGGCTCATCGGAAAGCATACCGAGGCGCGTGAGCTCGGGAGTAAAATCCTCTTCCTCCTGCGCTTCGTAAGACACGTAGTATCTTACATTCGGAACACCCGGGATCTCCTTGATGAAGTCCTGGATAACAGGGCTGTCAGACAAGTACAGGCTCGTGCCCTTGAACTGTCCGAAGTTCTCATCAAGCTTGATACTTACGGACTTTGAATCCTTTTTTACTACCTTGCCGTCCTCGAGCGATACCGCTTCTCCGGGCTCGTCTGCTGACAGATTTACCTCATAGAACTCTGCGGAAGTAATCGCATCGTAGCCTTCCTGCATCGCATTCTTCACGAGAGACGTGAGAAGGGCAGGACTTAAGGAACAGCCTGTAATGGCAGTCTTCTGCGCACTTCTAAACTCAGCGAAAAGGCTGAACTGCTTACTTAACAGGTCGCCCTTACCGCACTCATATAGACCGCCATCAATATAATCTGCACCGACTTCAAGTGCGAGTTTCATTACTGTCATGCAGTACCTGATAGGAAGGAGATTCACGATGATATCAGGGTTCGTGATGGATAACATCATCCTCGTTCCCTGCTCGTTCTCGATATCCATTCTTGCTGTTGTGATCCTGGGGCCCTTGCCCGAATACTTATTCCTTAAAGCATCGCACTCGGCCTTATTTCTCGATGCGATGATAATTTCTGTTATGGCAGCAATTCCCATGATCTTGGGAACAATAAAATCAGTTATGCCGTTACACCCTAATATCAATAACTTTTTCATACACACCATTCTATCATTAGAAGGCGGTTTTGGGGCGGCTCTTTTTATATTTTTATTATTAGCGGTAAAAAGCTCACTTTATCAGCGTAGCGTCGTAGGATTCGAGGTAATCTTCCCCGTTCTGGACCTCGGTGAAGGACAGATCCGGGTAGCCTAACTGTCTTAAACACTCATAAATGGCGATAGCTGCAGCATTACTTAAGTTGAGGCTTCTGCACTCCCCTGCCATCGGGATCCTGAAACATCTGTCAAGATTATCCTTAAGGATGGGCTTGGGGATTCCCGTGCTCTCCTTGCCGAAGATAAGATAGATGTCCTTGTCCTCAGGAATACTCTTGAAGTCTATATCGGAAGGCGGCATCTTGCCGTATCTTGTCATGAAGAAATACTCGCCCTCGTTCCTAGCCTTGAAGTCCTCGTAATCTTCGTAGAGGACGTAGTCGGCCCACGTAATGTGGTTTGTGGTAGCGCGCTTGAACTTGGGGCTCTCGATGTCGAAGCCGAGGGGCTTTATAAGGTGCAGACCGAACCCTGCCGCAACACAGGTTCTCATGATGTTGCCGGTATTCTGCGGTATCTCAGGCTCGAAAAGAACTACGTTAAGCCTTCTTCTCATTTCTGACCTTTCTGGCAGAAGCAGTCACCGTCTCGGGAACTCTCTCCTGAGCTTCGGCGATGTTAAGCATATGGTCTCCGAGTCGCTCGAAGTCTGTAAGCATCTCGGAATAGATAACGCATGCTTCACCGTTACAAACACCGGTCTTCATACGCTCGAGCTGGTTAGCTCTGTACTGATCTGTCATGTCGTCTATCTTCTGCTCGGCTTTGGCAACTCTGATATGGATATCGTCGCCGTCGTTATGCGACAGGATCTTCGCTGTCTTCTCGATGATATCGATCATCGACTCGACCTCTGATCTCGCATAATCGGAAAGCTTTAAGCCCTTATCCTGAAGTCTGTTCGCATAGCCTGCGATGTTAGTCGCATGGTCACCCATACGCTCAATATTACCTGTGATCTTGAACAGAGCCGAATAAGTAAGAGCATCCTCTTCTGTAAGCTCCTGAGTAAGGCAGTGAGAGATGTAGTATGAGATCTCCTTATTGAGGTAATCAACATACTCTTCCTGCTCATTGATCTGTTCCTGGATCTTGTCGTTGTTATCGAGTACGGCGCTGAGGCTTCGGGAGACATTCTCTACAGCCTTGTCGAGCATACGTTTAACTTCGTTAGTTACTGCAGTGATATAGACACTGGAACCTGCGATCTGAAAATCAGGACGGAGCATGGCAGGCGTTAAGTACTCGAGATACTGCTGGCCCTCCTTCTCTGCTTCATCACCGGGGATGCAAATGTTAACAAGCTTAACGATGAGGTCTCCCGCAGGAAGCAGGATGAGTGTTCCGACTACGTTAAATACGAGGTGGAAGTTCGCGAGCTGTCTTGCTACATCATTAGGTGAGAGAAGCTCTACCCAGTGAGCAACAGGAAGCACCAGCGCTGCAACCGTGAATATCAATGTACCGATAACGTTGAAGAACAGGTGCATCAATGCGGCTCTGGCAGCCATCTTCGTTGTTCCGATGGAAGACAGGAGAGCCGTAACGCATGTTCCGATATTGAAACCCATTATGATATACATCGCGTGCTCGAGGTCGATGGCGCCTGCACCCGCAGCCGCTCCGGCAGAAGCCATGGCGAGAGCCTGGAGGATACCAACGGAAGCCGCCGAACTGGAGATGATATTTACGAAGATGATACCTACGAGAATACCGAGAAGAGGATTGTCCATACGTGACAGAAGTCCCGTAAGTCTCGGGTCGCCCGCATAAGGCGCCATCGCATCCTTCATGATATTCATCGATACGAAGATAAAGCCCAAGCCCGTGACGATCTCACCGACGTTCTTGAACTTCTTGTTTCTGGCGAAGATAACTACGAATACACCGACTACTGCAAGGATCGGTGCGAACTCACCGATATCAAAAGCGATGAGCTGGGAAGTGATATTGGTACCGATGTTGGCACCCATGATTACCCATAAGGCCTGATGAAGATTAAGAAGTCCTGCATTAACGAAGCCGATTACCATTACCGTTACGGCTGTTGAAGACTGGATAAGTGCCGTTACGCCTGCACCTACTCCTACACCCTTCAGTCTGTTATCGGTAAGTTTCTGAAGAACGCCCTTAAGTTTATTACCCGCGACAGCCTCAAGTCCGCCGCTCGTCATCTTCATGGAATACATGAAGATCGCAAGTCCGCTAAGCAATGCGAGTATGCTGGTAAACAGTTCCATTTCTTTCAAAACACCTCTAATCTTCCCTAATAATAAAGGGCAGACCGCGCAGTGTCAAAGCGAAAATATATTCATATAGACGCAAATCTATATGACACTCCGAAAGGCTTTATTTCTTGTACAAACTGGGTGCGAACAGGACGATAATAGGATACAGCTCGAGTCTTCCTGCGAGCATATCGAGGATAAGAACCCATTTCGAGAGGATGCTGAAGAAGCCGTAGTTGCAGGTGGCGCCGACTTGGGCGAGACCCGGTCCGATATTGTTAAGGCAGGCAAGCACCGCCGTGAAGCTTGTTGTCAGATCTGAATTATTAAGCGAGACGAGGAAGAGTGATGTGAGGAACAGACCTACATATGTCGCGAGGAACACATGAGTGGACTTAACTACTTCAGGCTCCACACCCTTTCCGTCGAGTGTAACCTTCTTAACGATCTTAGGATGAATATACGACTGCACTTCCCTGATGACTGACTTCCAAAGGATCATGAGACGCGATACCTTGATACCGCCGCCGGTCGAGCCCGCACAGGCTCCCATGAACATCATGAAGCACAATACCACTTTCGCCGTCGTCGGCCACAGATCGAAGTCCGCCGAGCAGAAACCGGTAGTGGAAACTACTGAAGTTACCTGGAAGAAAGCATCCGTCATAGCCGTGATGCCGCTCTCATATAGAGGAAGGATCTGCCAGAATACGACAGCCGTAGAGAATATAACGAGGCAGAAGAAAGTGCGGACTTCTTCGAAACTGAAGACTTTCTTGAACTGACGCATGATCAGGAAATAGTACGCATTGAAGTTAACACCGAACAGGAACATGAAGATACCCGCAACCCAACGGATGTAGAGACTGTAGCTCATGAAGCTGTCATTCTTTACGGCGAATCCTCCGGTACCCGCAGTACCGAATGCGAGGCAGAATGCATCGAACAGATTAAGGCCTCCGAACAGAAGGAACACAGTCTCGAGCAGCGTCATAACCATATAGATGACATAGAGGATAAGCGCAGAGTGACGGATCTTCGGAACGAGCTTGCCCACGGAAGGTCCGGGGGACTCAGCCTTCATGAGGTTGATATTCGAGCCGCCGCTCATGGGGATGAGGGCCAGAAGGAATACGAGTACACCCATGCCTCCGATCCAGTGCGTGAAGCTTCTCCAGAACAGTGCGGTATGCGACAGGGACTCGACCTCGCTCATGATGCTCGCACCGGTCGTGGTGAATCCCGACGCAGTCTCGAAGAAAGCATCCGTGAATGAAGGAATCTCGCCCGACAGCCAGAAAGGAAGGCAGCCGAACATACTCATGACGATCCAAGACAGACCGGTTACGGTATATCCTTCCTTAACGTTGATATTCTGATCCTTGGGAACGAATCTGCAGCCGACGAATCCCGAGATGATAAGAACGCCAGCGACAATTCCGTAATACATTCCCTCGCCGTCACCGTAGATGATCGATATCAGGCTTGGCAGAAGCATGAGGACACCTTCGATCCTCATTACCTGACACAGGATGTATCTGATCATCGGGATGTTCATGAATTACTCCAGGATATCTCCTATATCGTCAAATCCGGTCTGCATTGTTACGACCATGACCGTGTCTCCCTTGGAGATCACGTCGTTACCGGTAGGGATGATCGCCTCTCCGTTATGTCCTATGTAGGAGATAAGCGTGTTGCTCTTGATCTTGAGCTCCTTAAGAGGAACTCCCGTCACCTTGGACTCGTCGGTAACCTTAAAGGTAATTGCTTCCGCCCTCGAGTCGAAAAGGTGGTATACGGTCTCGATATTACTTCCCGGAGCCGCCGTCTTGGCACGGACGTAAGCGAGTATCATGTCAGCTGTGATGAACATCGGATAGAATACACTTCCGAGATCGAGGCTGTTGATGATATCGATAAAACCGGTTCTGTTGATCTTGGTAATAAGCTTCGCGGAAGAGATCTTCTTCGCATGAAGTGCGAGCATGGAATTCTGCTCATCAATACCGGTAAGAGGAATAAATGCATCGGCACTCTTGATTCCTTCTTCGAGAAGAAGCTCTGTGTTAGTTCCGTCGCCGTGAATGATAGTTGCCTTGGGAAGAAGCTCGTTAAGAAGTTCGCAGCGCTCCATGCTCTGCTCGATGATCTTAACCGAGATGCCCTTCTTAAGGAGAATGTCTGCAAGATAGTAAGAGGATCTTCCGCCGCCGATGATCATCGCATCCTTCGCCTGGTTAGTCGCGAAGCCGATGCTCTTAAGGAAGTTCATCTGCTCCTTACTCGTCGCGACGACTGTAATGATGTCGCCTGCAGCAAGCTCGAATGAACCGCCGGGGATAACTACATTGCCTTCACGCTCGACGCCGCAGATCAGGATATCGTTCGTGATCTTCGCACCGAGATCGGCGATGGTCATCTTATCGAGAAGATTGCCCTCGGGGATCTTGATCTTGGTTATGAGAGCCTGACCGTGAGCGAATGATCTTACTTCCAGGGCGGTAGGCAGATACAGAACTCGCGCCATAACTTTGGCTGCTTCGTAGTCAGGATTGATTATCATGGAAAGACCGAGCTTATCACGCAGATACTGTGACTCGCGTGAATAGTCGGGGTTTCTTAAACGGCTGATGGAAGAGCAGTTCGATGACTGCTTAGCGATAGTGCAGCAAAGGAGATTAAGCTCATCAGATTCAGTTACGGCGATGATGAGATCAGCGTCCTTAACGCCTGCTTCAATCTGGGTAAGATAGCTCGCGCCGTTTCCGACACAACCCATAACATCATAGGTTGAGGTTATCTCGTTAACCTTGGCTGCGTCTTTATCGACTATGGTAACAGCATGACCTTCGCGGCTTAACTGCCCGACGAGGGTTGCTCCTACTTTACCGGCACCGACGATAATGATCTTAAGTCCTGTCGGCCTAGTCTTAAAAACAGGCATGTTAATTCTCCCGCTTACTCAAGTAATACTTCACAGATTATACCCCCCGTAAACTACAAATACAAAATTTACAGTTTGTTCAACGCAGGCCTTCCTGCGCCTGCTTATAATTTACGTATATTAGAAGTAGAGGAAATGTCCCGTATGGCTGATAAAGAGACTAAGAAGAATGACAGCAAAGCTTTGAAGTACGGGAGTAATATAGTCCTCCTGTCTTTGATATTCGTTTTCAGTTCACTCATCTGTCAGTGGATATATCTTTACTATGAAGCTAACCCCCTGAAGTTTCCTAACGGAACTCAGGTCTATACGGTATCAGCCGGGGAGCTCAATCTCCTCCCTAACGAGCAGTTAAACTACCTCGGAACACGTGCCGGCGAGGACGATAACACTGAGTTCCTTTACCGCTCGAATAACATGCACCTTACCGCCGCTGCCGCCTTCTCTATAAGAACAGGCCCCGGCGTTTACTACCAGAGTATCGGCCGTATGTATTACGGAAGAGAAGTACATGTTCTTGCTACATGTGACGAGAACGACTGGTATCTTATCGATTTCTACGGCGAACAGGCTTATGTTCACAGCGCATGCCTTTTCGATAAGCTTCCCGAGATAACCGGCGGCACCGATGAGACTGACGTCTCCATCCAGGGTTCAAGATCAGACGAAGACCTCGAAGTATGGGGTTCCGATATCACTGATGAGGCGCAGGAGACAGATGTAACGGAAACAGAAGCAACCGAGCCCGCGACGGCAGATGCGACTTCCACTCCCTCGCCTACTCCCACGCCGGCACCCACTGAGGCTCCTTCGATCAACACACCGACGGATCCCGTTATGCTCGAGCTGTTCAACCTCGTTAACGATGCGAGAGCCGAGCAGGGCCTGCAGCCCCTCTCTTGGAGCAGTGCACTCGCGGCAGACGCTGCAGTAAGAGCCCAGGAGATAACGGTAAGCTTCAGCCATACAAGACCCGATGGAAGTGACTGGTGGACGGTGGATCCCGACAGAATGTACGGCGAGAACCTCGCGAGCGGACAGCAGTCGGCACAGGAAGTATTCAATTCCTGGTGGGCGTCCCCGGGACACAAGGCAAATATCTTAGGCGACTACACTACATGCGGATTCGCCCTTTACTACGGTGGCGATGCGGGTAGCACATACTACTGGGTTCAGGAGTTCGGTTATTGACACATTCCTGTAATTGACTTCATTTATTAATTATTTAATTATTAAGCGATGAAAAACAGAGAGCAGACATTCTCAAGAAAGCTCGTCTCGCTGATTATCCCGATGACCTTGCAGAACTTCATGTTCGCACTGGTCCCTATCTCGGATGCGGCAATGCTCGTCGCCCTGAATCAGGATTCGATGTCGGCAGTATCACTTGCAGCACAGGTTACCTTCGTGCTGAATCTTTTCCTGTTCGGAATCTCAGCAGGTACGAATATGTTCGCGGCACAGTACTGGGGCAAGGGCGATAAGGAGTCCATCGAGAGGCTGTTCGGCTATTCCGTTAAGCTGCTGATCCCCATCGCAGTTCTGTTCTTCTCGATGGCTATGTTCCTTCCTACAGGACTTATGAGGATCTACACCGACGTTCCGAGCATCATCGATTACGGCGTACAGTATCTTAGGATCGTAAGTTTCTCATATCTGTTCATGAGTCTCGCGTGGCTGTATGAAGCCATCCTCAAGAACACTGGTTTCGTCCGCGAGAGCACGGCGATAAGCATCTCTATGGTAATACTCAACATCATACTGAACGGTGTCTTCATCTTCGGTCTGTTCGGCCTGCCTGAGATGGGCGCCAGAGGTGCCGCTCTCGCCACTACTATCTCGAGCCTTGAAGGCTTCGTCGGCTGCACTTGGATTCTCTTGCGCCGATGCAGCGTAAAGCTTCGCATTAAGCACATAATCAATACCGACCAGAACATCCGCCGCGAGTTCTCGCGCTACACTTCGCCCTTCATGGCAAATCAATTGTTCTGGGGAATCGGCTTCACCATGATCTCGGTTATCATAGGACACCTGGGCGCGGACGCGACTGCAGCCAATGCTATCGCAGCCGTCGTTAAGGATCTCGTCTCCTGCTTCTGTTACGCACTCGGAAGCGGCGGCGCCATCGTCGTCGGAAACGAGCTCGGCGCAGGACGTCTCGACAAGGGTAAGGAATACGGCAACAAGATCACTAAGCTTACTATCATAAGCGGAGCTATCCTGGGTGTTCTCGTAGCGCTGTCAGCTCCTATCGTCCTTAAGGTAGCGAACCTCACTCCGCAGGCATCGGAATATCTTAAATACATGCTGTGGATGTGTTCTTACTACATTCTCGGAAGATCGATTAACTCGACAACAATCGGAGGAATCTTCGCCGCAGGCGGAGATACGAAGTTCGGATTCATCTGCGACACGATCACGATGTGGGCGTTTATCGTTCCCGTAGGTTTCATCGCAGCATTCTACTTCAACCTTCCGGTACTGGTTGTTTACTTCATCCTGAATCTCGACGAGATGATAAAACTGCCCGCCGTATTCATTCACTACAGGAAGTACAAGTGGGTCAAAAACCTTGTTGCCGACACCGGCAAAGAAACAGAGGAATTATGAAGTCCAAGAAGATCATTTCAATCATGCTATGTACGGCACTTCTGACAGGATGTGCGAATAAGACAGCCGAGACCGATGCGTCCGGCAACCCGGTTACGGAAACAGGCACAGGTACTGAAGCCTCGTCCTCCGCATCCGAAAGCACAACTCCTTCTTCAACGGAACCCGCAGTATACGGGTCTTCTTATCTTGATACCGGCAACCTCACTGAGACCGGCAACGGTTACGAGGGCATCGAAGGAACCGGCGACTATAACTACGGTGAAGCTTTGCAGAAGTCTTTGCTGTTCTATGAGCTTCAAAGATCCGGCGATCTTCCCGAGCAGGTAAGATGCAACTGGAGAGGCGACAGCGGACTGAATGACGGTCAGGATGCAGGACTCGATCTTACCGGCGGATGGTATGACGCAGGAGATAACGTTAAGTTCAATCTTCCTATGGCATATTCTGCTGCAGTACTTGCTTGGTCTGTTTACGAGTTCCCTGAAGCATATGAGGAATCCGGACAGCTCGAGTATGCGCTGGGCGACATCAGATGGGTAACGGATTATCTCATCAGATGCCATCCGGAAGATGATGTTTACTACTATCAGGTCGGCGACGGTAATGCCGATCACTCATGGTGGGGACCGTGTGAGGTCATGACCATGAACAGACCTTCATATTATGTCGATTCCAGTAACCCCGGCTCCGCAGTTTCAGGTGAAGCTGCTGCGGCACTTGCGGCTGCAAGTGTTATTTTCGAGGAGTCGGATCCCGAGTACAGCGCGCTCTGTCTCGAGCATGCGGAAAGCCTGTATGAGTTCGCGGATTCCACGAGAAGCGATGCAGGTTACACCGCGGCAAACGGATTCTATAATTCGTGGAGCGGATTCTACGATGAGCTCGCGTGGGCAGGCGCATGGCTGTACATCGCGACGGGCGACGAAGCTTACCTCGACAACGCCGAGAGCTGCTACACACAGGCAAACCACGATTACGACTGGGCTATGTGCTGGGATGATGTTCACATCGGCGCAGCGACACTTCTCGCAGGACTCACGGGTGATGCAACTTACACCAACGCAGTAGAACAGCACCTCGACTACTGGTGCAACGACATCACATATACACCCGACGGACTCGCATGGCTCGATACATGGGGCTCATTAAGATATGCGACAACTACCGGATTTGTAGCAAGTGTTTACAGCAGATATGACGTCTGCCCTTCCGACAGAGCAAGCCAGTACTGGGACTTCGCAGAGAGCCAGTGTAATTATGCCCTCGGTTCTTCCGGCAGATCTTACATGGTAGGCTTCGGCGAGAACCCTCCCGAGCATCCTCACCACAGAACTGCACAGGGTTCTTACTGCGACAACATGAACGAGCCCTCATCACACAGGCATACACTCTACGGCGCGCTGGTCGGCGGACCCGATGCTTCAGGCAACTACACCGATACAGTTTCCGACTACACGGCAAACGAAGTCGCATGCGATTACAACGCAGGTTTCACAGGACTTCTGGCCGCCATGTATTCCGAGTACCACGGACAGACTCTGGTCGACTTCGGTGCAGTTGAGCCCGTAGAGGCTGAGTACTTTGTAGACGCTTCAATCAACGCACAAGGCGACGGCTTCATCGAAGTGAAGACTATCGTCTATAACGAGACGGCTTGGCCCGCACGCGCAGCAACTAATGTTGAGCTTCGCTACTTCGTAGATCTGTCAGAGCTTTACGAGGCAGGCTACGAAGCATCCGATGTTACTATCACGAACAACTACCAGCAGTCCGGTTCAATCGACGGACTCAAGGTGTGGAACGAAGAGAATCACATCTACTACCTGTCGATCGTTTATAACGACGGAGAACTGTATCCGGGCGGTCAGTCGCAGTACAGATCTGAAGTTCAGACGAGACTTACGGGTCCCAACAACGTCTGGGATAACAGCAACGACTTCTCATTCGAAGGATTGAATTCCGGAAGCGGCGAGTTCTTAGCTCTCTACGAAGACGGCGTTCTCGTTTACGGCACGGAGCCTTCCGAGGACGGCAGCGGTGCAGGTGCATCAGTCGTACCCGGAACAGGTTCGGGCTCGGGCGAGGGCGGAACTAACCCGACTTCATCTAACGGTTCTTCAACAGGAACTGCATCCTCCGACGACCTCAACGTAAGCGTCAGATACGACAGCAACGGCGGCAACTCCATCTCGGGTTCCATGGATATCGAGAACACAAGCAGCGGTTCCATCTCACTGTCTGATATCGAGATAGTATTCGCGATCGACGACACGAGCAGCCTCGTATTCGACTGCTACTATGCAGGCATGACATCCTCCTCAGGACAGTATTCGGAAGTTAACGGAACAACCGGCACATTTAACTCCGACGGATGTGTCATCGTCCCGGGTTCAGGCACACTCTCAGCAGGAGGAACAGTCACTGTCAACTTCGCGATCCACCGCTCCGACTGGCAGAACTTGGATTTCTCGATCGGCACGGGAGATGTATCGGTAGGATAACAGCATGACACAGAGAATCGGCAGTTCAGGGTTTAAGGATATCATAAAGAAGTACACGATATGGTTTAGCGTGTTCGCTTTCTTCTGCATAATCATCTTCTACATCATCAACAGCAAGAGTATGTATACGATCGCCGACGGCATCTACCAGCAGTACCCGTACTTCATGTACACGGGCAAGTGGATAAGGATGCTGTTCACCAATATATTCGTTAACCACACATTCGAATTGCCGATGTGGGATATGACGATCGGTATGGGAAGCGATTCGCTCCTGACGTTCTCTTCTGTTGCGAACCCTCTCGCGGATCCGATGTACTGGATCTCCGTTTTTATCCCCTATAGGATCGCGGAATATGTATTCGACGCCATCGTCATCCTTAAGTTCTACGCGGCAGGTCTCGCATTCGCTTATTTCTGTCACACAAGAAAGATGCCGGTAAACAGCATCACGGCAGGAGCCATGGTCTATGTCTTCTCATCCGTAATGTATATCGGCCTGACGCAGGCGAGCATCATTAACGTGTTCTACCTGTTCCCTCTTCTCATGGCCGGTGTGGACAGACTGTGGAACGGCAAAGGCTTCAAGCTTTATGTGATCGTACTTGCACTCTCCGTAGTCAACTCGTACTACTTCACTTACATGATGGGACTGCTTGTGCTCTTCTACTGCGTGATCAGATTCATCTGCGACACCCCGAAAAGCATCTCTTCCCTGCTCCGCCTTCTCGGGCGCTTCATACCCTACACCGTAATAGGACTCGGCATCGGCATCGGACTGCAGGTACCCGCCATGATCAATCTGTCGGGACTCGATCGTTTAAGCGCCAAATGGGAAACCGTGGTATTTGCTCCGGATGTACTGAAAGCATATTTCCTGTATGCATTCTCCATCACTAATATCGCACACGAAGGTTTCTGGGGCGTTTCACCGATAGTACTCATCGCATTGGTATTGCTGTTCTCCGGCAAGAAGAAGGATACACTTCTTAAAGTGCTGTTCATCGTATATACATTATCTTTGTTCTTCCCCGTTATCGGTGCAGTATTTAACGGATTCACATTCCCTACGGGACGCTTCGTATTCGGTTATGCATTCCTTGTGGCTTACATCGTAACGGCGAAGCTCGAGAACGTATTCAGCATGAAGAAGAATACACAGATGATACTCATCGGCGTATCGCTTCTTTATCTTGTTATCACCGCGCTATTCTCTGACATCAACGGAGTCATCTCAGGCATATCATGTCTCATAATGACAGTCGCGCTGCTGATCATCAGCGGTATGTCATGCAAGGAAAGCAAGAAGAAGCTTGCACTTATGATTACCATACTCGTTACGTGCATTCTGCTAAGTTATGCCCACATCCAGAACTACCTTATCGGAACAGAAAAAGAATTCGGAACAGGTTATGAATATCTTCTTAAGAGCAACGGTCTTGATCTTCTGAATGATGAAGAGACGGGACTGCTGGAAACGACGAGATTTGATTTCGTTCCGTACTATATCGATGACGTTCCTCTGAACTCTTCGATGCTTCTCGGCATCAACGGCTATGACTTCTATAACAGCAACTACAACAACGATGTCGATAGGTACTACGACAGACTCGGCATCAACATCAATTCGATCGGTTATATGATAAACGGTATCAGAGGAAGAAATTACCTCGAGCTTATGAACGGTACAAGCTTCGTATCAGTCGAAGGCAAACGCAATTACACACTCCTTCCTCCCTATTCATATGAATTCGTAAGATCTAATGACGATTATGCTGTTTATCGTGCGACTTCCGATGTATCGATGATCTACTTCTACGATGAGACTGTCTCAAGCTCTGTCATCGATGATTATGATCCGATAGACCTCGAAGAGTTAATGATGAATTACTGCATTCTTAACAGCAGCAGTAACACGCCTTCTTCCGATGCACAGCACACTACTATCGATTATGATATCACTGAGATCAGCGGGATCGAGCAGACCGGTGATAATACATTCACGGCACACACGGGTGATTACATAACACTCTCTTTCGACACCATCGAGAACAGTGAGATTAGCATTTACTTAGATGGTATAGATGCAGACAGGTATTATGTCGTATCTGCAGTTCTGGAATCGGACGGAGACACGTGTGTCGTCGATACGATCGAAGGTCAGTCGAACGTCAACAATATGTATTACCACGGGAAGAATACCTTCATGGTCAATTACGGATTTGTTGAACAGCCTGTCAACTCGATCAGACTCGTATTCCTCGGCGGTAACTATACGGTTAATGACATTACGATCTACAGCAGAAGCACCGAACAGCTCGATGCGACTGTCAGTGCATTCACGGAACACGCAGATGTACAGAACATCTCTTACACGTTAGACGGCAATCACGTACACATTACGGCGAATGCAGATTCTGATAAGTATCTGTTCTTTGCCATCCCCTACTCCGCCGGCTGGACCGCTGTGATCGATGGTGAAGAAGTTGATATCGAGAAGGCCAACATCGGCTTCATGGCTATCCCCATAACACAGGGAGAACACACCATCGAATTAAGTTACCGCACACCGTACTTAACTGAAGGATTGTGCGTAACAGCATTCTTCACCGCAGCATTCGTGACAGCAATAATCATCAACAAGAAAAGAGTGACCTGAGGTCACTCTTCTTTATTCTTCTCCTGGATTTCTCTTAGGATACTCAGAAATACATGAACAGTTCGATAGCATTCTGTGTGAAGTTATCAACAAAGACTGACTGGAACGGGATAAATATCATGAAGTAAGCCGTATAGAAGACTGGTTCCCAACCAGACTGCGCAGTCTTCTGAAGCTGTTCAAGAAATACTTTCTTCAATACTTTGTTGTCGGCAATTATCAACAGACAGAGCATAACAAGATAGTAGCTTACACAAGCGAACATCCATCTGCCGTGATCGCATTTCCTGATAAAGAGAGGAAGCATCGTCAAAACACCCATGCTTAAAATTATGACAGTCTTCTTATGAGCGGATTCCTTATACACCGCCCTTATAACTTGAATTACTTTAATGATCACCGGAGCAAAGAATATTAGGAAGATAACAGAGGACAGTCTTCCCAAAAGAAGAACAACTGTCTCGTACTCATACAGATCAACTCCGAGCAAACGTGCCCTGAAGAAGTCGTAATGAACCTCTCCTCCTTCGAGAGCCAGGCGTTCCGCATCGTTAACAATCCCCTGAAAAACCTCATCTGAAATAGGATGAAAAGTCGTGCTTAATGAGAATGTCCAGATAAAGACAAAAAAGCAGCAGGCAACACTGATTACCGTCCATATAACATATTTCGATCTATTCTTACCATCGCAACCGACAGCGAACATATAAAACAGACACGCCAGGACTATATTGTAGTAACTAAATACATATCCTTCATGAATGAGCATTGCTACCACGGGGCAGATAACACTCAAGAACAGGAACTTCCCCTTCAGTACAAAGTAACCTGCGACAAGAGAGAGCAGAAGAAGATACATATCCGTTCTTCCATAGTTCTGCCTGGTGGCAAACATAGAAATAAAGAAGGGCGCTATGAGCATGATAAAAGCCATCGCATACTTATTGCCGCTGTATGATGCGATAAACTTCTTCGCGAATAACCACATAACAGCCAGATATAAGATATACCCCAAAGTGCAGATAACAAACACGGTCCGGTAACAGTAGAAACGTTCTCCGAAGATGCTGCATATCACATCAAGGATCCAGCCGAACAAACCTCTGGCAACTATACCTTGGCGATAGTTAAGAGCAAACAAATTTGCATTCATTCCCTCTACCATAAGCCTGGTATTCCCCACGATAACGGCCACAGCCATTATCAGAACATAAAGAGAGAACTTATAGTCTTTGTTCAGTTTGTTGCCATCCATGTTTGGAATTATAGCACATCGTCTTCGTTTTTATTATGCTGGATCTCTTTGATAAGATCATTCTGCTTCTTAGCATCAGCGAACACTCTGTAGTAGTAAAATCCCGCGCCCAACGCATAGACGATAAGGAATGATCTTATGAACTCGAACCATCCTCTGGGACTTACAGGTTCAATGAAGCTTGCTGCAAAAACGACTGCACAGCACAGCGCAAGCGACACGAAGAACTGTATGATGATCATCACCAGGGGACTGAAGCGGAGCAGAAGCTTATGAAGCGACAGTACGAATACGGCTATCGCGCAGAAGATGAACATGATGATGACGTTCGCGTTATTCGTCTCGCTGCCGTAGATAATATTAGTGATCGCACCTATAACGGAGATAATCGTATAAGCACAGCAAAGTTCGATCAGTGTCTCTTTCCAATACTCTCTCATTCTGACAATCTCCTCATTCTCTGAAGATACTCAGTGAAGCTCTTCTTATATGATCTGTTGATGCAGATCCTCTCGCCGTTATCGAACGAAGCATATACCTTCATGTTAAGATCCGGCTTAAGCTGTTTGATCTTATAGATATTAACCAGGTTCGACTTCGACACTCTTACAAAACCGTAGTTCCAAAGGGTTTCCTCACATGCTGCCAGTGTGGTCATCAAGCGATACACGCCGGTCCTCGTATATGCGAATAGCTTGCGGTCGATGTGATCGAGATAGTAGATCTCCTTCGGGTCGAGAATAATCTCCTCGCCGTCATCCAGATCTTCATCGGCAGGACGCCCCGCGAGTGCAGGACGCTCCGAATTGACCGTATCGATTATCTGTTTTATCGAGGGACGCATATTGGTATAGAAGATATCAATATGCTCCTCTTTAAGATTCTTATCTTCATTAAGATTAAGCTTCATTCAATTAAAGTCCTACGGATGTAAGGAACTCCGTTACGCCTTCCATATAACCTTCGGGATTGTCGATGACTCCCTCGATATGAGCGCTGTCCATGTGCATGATGGAAGTCTCATCGCAAGCAATATTACCATAAATCTCAACAACCTGGTCAGGCAGGCAGACCTCATCGCGGTCGGATACGATGATCATTGTTGGGATGTTGTCGTTTCTTACTACTTCGATAGTATCAGCATCATCGTAATCGATACCGTAAACGAGATTCATGAAGAACTTGCTTGTACCTACAAGATATCTTGCTGTAAAGCACTCTGTGTCGCCGTCGCCGAACATCTCTCCGAGGATCAGCTCCATACCGGGAACGGGTGAATCGCAGATAACTGCATCAGCTGCCTCGACAGAACCTGCCTCCACATTAGAAGCGTAGACAGCTGTCGTCTGCGCACCCATCGACTGGCCGTGAACGATAACTTCAGCGTCACCCAACACTTCTCTTGCATATGCTACCATGGCCGCTACATCAAGCTGCTCGTCGATACCGAAAGTAACTTCTCCGTCAGGGTTAACTCCGCTTCCTCTCTGGTCGATCGCGATTACATCGTAGCCTCTCATGAGGTACTGCTCTGCGAGAGGATATGTGCACACTCTGTCTCCGCCTGCGCCGTGAACGAGAACTACACACTTGTCGCTTCCCTCCTGCTCGAAAAGCGTAGCAGGCACCTCGTTGCCGTCAGAAGCCGTCGCGCTTATTTCGATGCCGGTGTAAGTGCTGTTGAATGCATCGAGATCGTAGCCCCACAGTTCGAGCTGCTTAATGCTGTTGTCGTGTGTGTCCTTGCCGTCGTTCTGATGAAGGATCTTATTTGCTACGTAACCGCCCATTGCGAATGAACCTGCTGCTGCGATGAATGCGAGAACGCCTAATGTGATTGCTGTTGCCTTGATTACCTTTTCCTTTTTCATTGTCGTGTAACTCCTTGTTTTCCTTTGATGAGCCCACTTTAGCAAAACGATTTGCACCGTGTCGGCAAATCTGCACAAGTTGCATTACGGCATGCACAAGTTGCAATAATGGTATAATCACAGCGGATAAACTTAAGGAGTTTATGTATGCGCATACTTGTAACGAACGACGACGGAATCAATGCTCCCGGTATCAGAAAACTTGTCGAGATCGCTGTAAGATTCGGCGAAGTCACGATCATAGCCCCCGACGGACAGAGGAGCGCCGCTTCACATCAGTCGACATTCGGCACACCGCTTATCATGAATGAAGTCGATTACGATATGGACAACATTAAAGCGTATTCCCTTAACGGAACTCCGGCAGACTGCGTAAGAGTCGGCATCCTCGGAGTGATGGCCCCCGCGCCTGACCTCGTGTTATCAGGCATCAACAACGGCTATAACATGGCTTCCGACATCCAGTATTCGGGAACTGTAGGAGCAGCGCTAGAAGCGGCCTTCTACGGCATACAGGCTATCGCAGTATCTATAGGAGTTAATGGCAGCACGGATATCATCGACCGTTACCTGCCGGACCTTCTCGAAGAGTATATAAGCAAGCCTCTCGGCAAGGATCAGGTATGGAATATCAACTTCCCTGAGTGCAGCATTGAAGAGTGCCGAGGAATCCTCCACAACCTTAAGGTATCGAAGGATGATTTCTACGAAGACGATATCTCTATCGATAAGAACGGCGACGGCTCGTTCGTTATCACCGAGCACGCGAAGAGGCGTTGGGAAGCATCAGAAGGCACTGACCTCCACGCCATTATCAACAACTATATCGCGGTAGGTCCCGTAAATAACGTAAGCTGATCAGCCGGCTTTCTTTATCTCGTATATCCTCGATCCGAAGTCAGGGAACAATCTCGTATTCTCATTCATTCCGAGCGCAGCGAACTTGGGCTTAAGATGAACGCCCGCATACATCATCGCATCACCGTACATCTCGTGAGATTCCTTCTCGTAATTCATCTTCATGAACTTCGCGATCACGCTGTGGATGAATCCTCCGGGCTTAACATGGAACGGCGTCGCTGTATTTATAAGGCCGCCCATCACACGCACATCGTAAGACAGCTTGTGATTCTCGATGCGGTACTTAACGTCTTCGGCAAGTCCTCTCGGATACAGAATGTTCAGATGCGTATTAGGAACAGCGAGTCCCTGCATCATCATCGAGACTGCCTCCGACTTACAGTGCGACGCGATCGTCCAAGACAGGATATTCCCGTCATCAAATGAACTCTTCCTGTAGAACACACCGTACTGCAGAAGTCTTCTGTTCTTCTTATAGAAATCTATCTGTCTTCTTATCTCGTTCAATTCATCCTTACCAAGATCGCACAGGTTACACTCGTATCCGCACACACCGAAAGCCGCTACATTAAACCTCGTATCAAGAGGTGTCTTACGAAGCGTCTGGTGGTTCGGCACATCCGACACGTGACATGTATAACACGACTGCGGGTAGCCGTAAGAATAACCGTTCTGGATTATGCCGCGCTGGTAAGCATCCGTGTCATCGGAAGCCCAGATCTGCGGGAAGTAAGACAGTATTCCCAAGTCGAATCTGTTTCCTCCCGACGCACACCCTTCGAAAAGTATCTTCGGGAACTTCCTCGTAAGGGCACTCATCACGCGGTACAGTCCCATGATATATCTGTGTGCAACTTCACCCTGGCGGTCAGCCGGAAGCGACGCAGAATAGACATCAGTGAAGTTTCTGTTGTAGTCCCACTTAACGTATGAGATATCAGCCGATGAGAATACATCGGACATAGCCTCGATTATGTAGTCCTGAACATCCGTCCTCGTAAGGTCGAGGAGCATCTGGTTTCTTCCTGTGGAATGCGCCTTACCCGGAATCTTCATCGCCCAATCGGGATGCGCGCGGTACAGATCGGAGTCCTCGCTTATCATCTCAGGTTCCACCCAGATACCGAAGTCGAGACCGAGCTTTCTTACCTTATCGCATATGCCTTTGATTCCGTGAGGAAGCTTCTTCTTATCGGGCACCCAGTCACCGAGAGAAGAGGTGTCATCATTACGCCCCTTGAACCAGCCGTCGTCCATGACGAAGAGTTCGATGCCTGCCAGCTTCGCCCTGCGAGCGAGGCGCAGAAGCTTGCTTTCGCTTATGTTGAAGTAGGATGCTTCCCAGGAGTTTAGAAGGACCGGCCGAAGTCTGTCCTTCCACGTACCGCTTACGATATGCTCGTTAACGAACGTGTGCATACTGCGGCTCATCGTGTTGCAGCCCGTGCATGAATACGTCATGACTGCTTCCGGACTTGCGAAGGACTCTCCTTTCGTAAGCTTCCAGGTAAAGCCCTGCGGGTTGATGCCCGTCATGAGTCTGAGCTTACCGTAAGGATTCTTCTCGACAGCAGTATAGTGGTTACCGCTGTAGATGAGATTAAATCCGTATACTTCGCCGAAGTCCTCATCGAAAGCGCCGCGGCCGAGCATGATAAACGGATTGCTGCGGTTCGAAGATGCTCCCGTAGAAGACGAGTTAACAAGTCTTGCAGCTCCTACCTTCCGGATGTCCTTATTCATCTCGCGTGTCCACGCACCGTTGAATGTGACGAAGGAATACTCACCCGGATCGTAATCAATATGCATGCTCATGATTCGGTCGATCGTAATATCGCCTGCGCCGTTGTTCTCGATGACACATGATCTTGTGATAACATCGCAGTCCTCATATATCGTATAGATGAGCGTCAATGTAATATTATTCTCTTTATCCCTGAGGCGGACTTTAAGAACCTTCGCAGTATCTCCGTATGAACCCGGAATACCTTCTTCTCTCACCTTACCTTCAGATACTTCGTGACTTATATATACAAAGTCTGATGTACGGCTGCCGTCTGTATTGATAAGCTCGACGGAAGGTTCTCTTACATCACCCTTACCTGGGGCGCTTATCTCAAGCTTGATGTCTTCCATACTGAAGGCTTTATTATCGGCATCGCAGATACTCGAATTGCCGGGAGCGAACTCGAACTGCTCAGCTATACCGTCATCGGAATCGAGTCTTATCTTCCTGCCGTAGTACAGGTGCTCGAGGTGCCCCGTCGGCATTACGCGGAAGGCGTATGTCGTATTGTCCGTATCAAGAACAAACAGCTTATCAGTAATAGTGATCATATCAGGCCTCCCTGGACTTAAGCTCCTTAGAGATCTCCTCAAGCTTACTGTCAGTAAGTATGTATCTGCTTCTAAATACTAATACAGCAACGACGAGTACGACTATAGGTGCGAGTGTCATTACCATACGAAGTCCGATTACAGAACCCTTGTCGATCGAATCATACATGTTGCTTCTGATCTGAGTGATGTGATCCAGCATAGCGGAATATGTGCCGCCCGTCTCGGAATTCTCTGTGATATTAAATACCGACAGACAGATGGAAGCGATCATGGCGGAGATGCCGGATGCGAGCTTAACAACGAATGTCTGCATCGAGAAGATAACCGACTCGTCTCTTA
>Ga0310786_10000877_pt1 | contig 47781 bp, 42 predicted proteins | sample AusTroGonzalo_MG_FD_203881 | JGI IMG/M metagenome (GOLD analysis project Ga0310786, IMG submission 203881) | Bovine rumen microbial communities from tropical cattle in Woodstock, Queensland, Australia - Gonzalo_03 (v2) (version 2) | ecosystem: Host-associated > Mammals > Digestive system >...
CTATAAACAGTATCCTTATGATTTTAACATGACTGTCCCGCTAATACCGTCAGTACTTTGGTCCGGCGGTCTTTTTAATGTTTACATAATAGTTATTTATAGTTAATCGGCTCTTTTTCTTGCTCATTTATACTCAAATCATGATCGGTCCAGCTAAGTGGCAGTGTTCGGACGGATTAAAATATTTTTGATTAATGGAGCTTTTATTTTATAATTAGTACATGAAAAAAGTCTTAATCGTTGTCGTCAACATAGTGAACATAGCTGCCATACTGGGGTTCGTAGTTTTCTACTCCGGTTTTGCGAGCAGGGATTCATACCGCAGGCAGATCGAAAACTTTGAAAACACAACGGTCACCATGGAAAAGGTTACGGCCAATTACATGGAAGGCGAGCAGAGGATCTGCGATGTCTGGGCCCGCTATATCATTAATAAATCAATGACCATGGAAGAGGCAACGGAATACATCCGTTCCTCGCATGTGCTCACGAACACTTCGGCTCATATTGTTTTTCTTGATACGCTTAAAGGCCTTTCTACCCGTTCAAGACAGGGGACTGACGGTGATTACAGTGTTTCGTATGAACGCGTTGATCTTCTGACTAGCTTGAATCTTGGTGACGAGATAGGAGATTCTATTAAGATTACCCGAGCTTATACCAATCCGATGAACGGCGAGCAGTCGCTTGCTTTCTGCAATAAGATCACGCTTCAGGATAAGGAGACGAAAACCGCCAGAGCAGCGATCCTTATGCGAATAATACCCATTTCGGAGCTTGAACAGAAGTGGATCTTTGCGCAGACTGAACTTGTAAACGCGGAACTGTCCATGATCGATGCCGACGGTAATTACATTCTCAAGGGAGCAAGCTTTAAGAATTCCAATTTCTTCGAATTCTACAAATCTTATAATCAGACGGATCCGGAATCGACTAAGCAGTTATCTGAAAAGATCACATCGTCTACCGGTTCGATTACAATGCTCAATTCACACGGGCAGGAGTGCATTCTCGCGTTTACCCCGGTAGACGCAGCCACCGGATGGACAATGCTTGGATTCGTACCCGCAAATGACCTTAACGTAGCCAGACAGAATTGGCTTCTTATCGGAGTCGTATCTGCCGGCCTTTTGATCCTGTTCCTCAGTGACATGTTCTATGTGCTTTTCCTTAACAAGAGGCTTCAGATTACTACACGTGAAGCTGAATCCGCCAATAAGGCTAAGACGGATTTTCTTTCGACCATGTCTCATGACATCCGTACTCCTATGAACGCGATCATCGGACTTACGACGATTGCCGAGAAAAACCTCGGTGATGTTGAGTCTACTGGAGAAAGTCTTAGAAAGATCAGTCTTGCCAGCAACCATCTGCTTACACTGATCAACGACATCCTGGATATCTCAAAGGTTGAGAGCGGAAAACTTAAACTTAGTCCTCTGACATTCTCCATTGTTGAGACGGTTGAGAATCTTGTAAACATCTCGCAGCCGATGATCAAAGAGAAGAATCTCGAATTCAGCTTCCATATCAATAAGATGGAAAAAGAATATCTGTACGCTGATCAGCTCAGGTTAAACCAAATCTATATCAATATTCTCTCCAATGCCGTCAAGTATACGGAGCCAGGAGGCCGCGTCAGTGTGGAACTTCGCGAAGAAAAGAGTACAAAACCGGGATGCATACGTCTGGTTTACGTAGTTGCAGATACCGGTATCGGAATGAGCCCTGAATACATAGAAACAATGTATGAGCCTTTTTCAAGGCAGGTAGACAGCCGCGTTAACAGCATTCAGGGAACAGGTCTCGGACTTGCGATCACAAAGCAGATGGTCGAACTGATGGGTGGTACTATCGAATGCCAGAGCGAGCAGGGAAAGGGAACGACATTCACTGTTATTCTCGATATCACCCTTTCCGACAGGCAGCGTGATGAAATGAAACTTGATCCGATTGATGTTCTGATCGTTGATGATGACGAGGTCATGCTTGAGACATCAGTAGACACGCTTGAGTCTCTGGGTGCAACAGCCGAGCAGGCTAAGAGCGGTTTGGAAGCTTTAGGCATGATCGAGCACAGACATCAGTCAGGTAAAGATTACGATGTCATCATCATTGACTGGAAGATGCCTGAAATAGACGGTACAGAGACTATCAGCAGGATCCGTTCTGAGATTGAAACCAAAACCCCGATCTTACTTATTTCAGCATATGACTGGTCTGATATCGAAGAAAAAGCGAAGGAAGCAGGTGCGAACGGATTTGTCAGCAAACCTCTTTTCCGCTCAACGCTTTACGACAAGATCAACGCGCTTATCGGTAAAGAGTCCAGGTCGATCGAGCCTGAGGATGATTATTCGGATCTGAAGGGCATGAAGATCCTTGTTGCTGAAGACATTGAGATCAATTGGGAGATCATATCCGCAATGCTTGAGATGTTTGGTATCAGTGCCGACCGTGCTGAAAACGGACGTGTTTGCGTTGATATGATGCGTGAAGCAAAAGAAGGCAGTTATGAGCTTATCTTTATGGACGTACAGATGCCTGAGATGAACGGACTTGATGCAACAAGGGCGATCCGTAAGCTTGAATCTCCATGGGCATCTTCGATTCCGATCGTTGCCATGACGGCTGACGCGTTCTCCGAAAACGTCACGGAATGCCTTAACGCCGGAATGAACGGACATATTGCAAAACCCATTGATATGAAACTGGTAATCAGGGAGATCAGAAGGATCCGAGAAGAAAGGAAACAATCATGAAAAAGTTAATGTGCATGCTTTTATCCGCAATGATGGTCATCAATCTTGCCTCATGCAATTCAGGCAAAAAGAACGCGCCTGCCGGCAAGGAGTTCAAACCGGCTTTGGATAAGACCACCAAGTGCCAGATAAACATTGCCGGCGGATACGATAACTTTGAGGCTCTGGAGGCAGAGTTTGATCGTTTCAACGTCTTTTATCCGAACGTGGAATTGTCATACACAAAGATCGACGACTATAACAACATGATCGGTACGGTCCTGAACAGTAAAGATGCACCTGACATCTATGTTAACTATTCATGGATGTATGGCCGTGAACAGTATAAATCTTCAATTGATCATGCCGAGAACCTCGCTGATAAGTCACTTGGTCTTGATCTGAACTGCATCAGAAGCAATATTATCCTGAAAACAACTGACGGCACACTTCCTATGGTACCGGTATTCTCCAACACATATGGAATGCTGGTAAACAATGATCTTTTCGAAAAGGAAGGCCTTAAGGTTCCTACGACTTATCAGGAGCTTATAAAGGTTTGCAATGCATTCAGTGAAAAGGGTTATAAGAACCCGTTGATGGGATTCACCAAAGAAGAAACGACTTCACTTTTCACTTTGTCTATATATCCTTATTTCTGCAGTACGATCGCGAAAGATAAAGGTGCTGTAGAGAAACTTAACAGTCTTGATCCTTCGGCAGGCGAGTATTTACGTCCTTCACTTGAGAAGATTAAGCAGCTTGTAAACGACAGCCATGTCGATCTAAATGCGTGCGGTGAGATCAAGAACAACTATGATGCAGTAATCCTTCGCTTCTTTGAAGGCGACGTGCCCATGATGACTGCATCAGGAGACACCGTATCAGGTACAGAGAAGCGTAAGAGCCGTTCAGAGGCATATATCGCATCTCCGTTTAAGTTTTCTTTCGTTCCGTTCCCTATGTCAGATGACGGTGCGACTTTCCTTGATATGTCGAATCTGCAGTTCTCGGTCAACAAAGACAGCGGCAATCTTAAGATGGCCAACGAATTTATGCGTTTCCTGGTTACCTCTGCTGAATTGAGCAATATGGCACAGAAGAAAGGCCTTATGTCACCGACTAAGGACTTGTCCTTTAACAGCATGTACGCTGCATTCGGAGCTGTCCCGGAATCAAAGATCCTTTCACCGGAAGAGATAGGTATAACTGACGATGCCGTAAAGCAGATGAGACAGGCAGTCTTTAATGTCGCAACAGGTGCAATGACGGTAGACCAAGCTGTTGCCGCCTATGGTACTTTCGGCAAATAACAGATTCGGGATTTCGCGAAACTACTACAATCAGATAAACAGTGCTATACTTCAAAAATCAAACGATCTTTAGGAGGGGCATATGTCTGATATCAATAATATTCCCGAGAAATACCGTCCGATATCCATGTGGGGTTACTTCGGATACCAGATCCTTTTCTCGATCCCTGTAGTAGGATTTATCTTCCTTGTTGTATTTGCTTTGGGCGGAACAAGGAACGTTAATAAGAGAAACTTCGCAAGATCTTATTTCTGCTATATCCTGATCCTTATCATGATCATGGCTGTTCTGGTAGCAACGGGACTTGTCGGTCAGGTCATAGACATGTTCAAGGGAATGTACACCTGATAACGCAAAGGTTACTCGCGGGAGGTTTGGCATTATGCTATAATCTCTCACGCATGGGGGCGTAGCTCAGCTGGGAGAGCGTACGGTTCGCATCCGTAAGGTCGAGAGTTCGATCCTCTTCGTCTCCACCAATAACGAAAAACACCTGTTCATGTGACAGGTGTTTTTATTTGCTTTCATGTGATTGTCTTGCAAGTTTATGGCGGTCGATAGACCTTTGTATCCCTGTGTTTATCTGGTATATCAGGTAACCGTACATGGCAGCGAAGATAAAGACTATGAGAGGGAAGAAGTATACGACTATCCAGTTCGGTATGCCGAAGATACAGTAGAAGATGTCTCTTACGGAGCAGTGAACGATGAAGATGTATATTGTGACCTTTCTTCCGACGGCTGATACTTTATCGGGCCATACTAGTGTTGATTTAAGGCCGAGGATAAACAGGCCGATGGCTGTAGCTATTGTTCCGAGGTATAAGACCTGCCCGTAGTGCAATATAGACTCAACAAAAGTGATCATCGATCCGCCTAAGATCATGACCCAGAGAACCGGTTTGGAAATGTTTTTGTAGAAGTCCGGTTTCTCGCGGAGGTATATTCCGATAAGGATGAAGGGAAGAGCTGTAATAAGCCAGTTCCCCTGATAGTACCAATCAAGTTTAATGACCTCGCCCATCAGGATGTTTGCAGTGATAAGGAACGGGATAAGGAACCATACGCGCCTTACAAGACCGAACTTAGTGAGAACATATAAGATCCCGAGCACGTAAATGTAGGCCAGGAGATACCAGACTACATGGCAAAGGAAATCAGTATGGTTAAACAGTATCAATTCGATAAGGGTCTTTGTGCTGAATTCAGAATAAAGCCAGTAAAGATCCCTTTGTCTTTGAGAAAATCTAAACCGCTTAACATTAGTTATTATAACAAATACTTGTTTTTAATCGGATAAAGTGTAAAATTTTTCCCAGATTGCTTATTTTGTGAGGATTTTTATATGGAAAAGAAGCCTTTTGTTACCAAAGAGATGATCGAGAAGATCGCTAAGGATTATCCGACACCGTTCCACATTTACGATGAAGCCGGCATAAAGGCTCGTTGTGAGGAAGTTAAGGAAGCTTTCTCATGGAACAAAGGGTTCTGTGAGTATTTCGCAGTTAAGGCTACGCCCAATCCGTTCATCATGGAGATCATCAGGGATGCAGGATTCGGATTTGACTGTTCCAGCGAGGCTGAACTTGTTCTCGCAGATGCGGTCGGAGGTCCGATCATGTTCTCAAGTAACGATACGCCTGCTCATGAATATGCACTTTGCGCTAAACTCGGCGGCATTATAAATCTTGATGACATCACACATATTCCTTTCCTTGAAGGAATCATCGGTCCAAAGTTCCCTGAGGTTATGAGCTGCAGATATAATCCGGGCGGAGTATATAAGCTCAGCAACGGCATCATGGACAATCCGGGTGATTCAAAGTACGGAATGACAAAGGAACAGCTTTTCGATGCATATGCACAGCTTAAGGCTCATGGCGTTAAGAAGGTGGGACTCCATGCATTCCTTGCAAGCAATACCGTTACCAACGAGTACTATCCCAAGCTTGCAGGCGAACTTTTCGAGCTCGCTGTTGAAGCACATAACAAGGTTGGCGTTGATTTCGCTTTCATCAATCTTTCAGGCGGTGTAGGCGTTGACTACAGGCCTGAGCAGACAGCTAACGACATCAAGGAGATCGGCGCGGGCGTACATAAGAAGTTCGATGAGATCCTTGTTCCCGCAGGAATGGGCGACGTCGCTATCTATACTGAGATGGGCAGATTCATGCTCGCACCTTTTGGAGCACTTGTTACCAAGGCCATTCATGAAAAGCACATCTATAAGGAATACATCGGCGTTGATGCTTGCGCTGCAAACCTCATGCGTCCGGCTATGTATGGCGCTTATCATCACATCACCGTACTCGGCAAGGAGAATGATCCTTGTGATCATAAGTACGATGTCACGGGTTCCCTTTGCGAGAATAACGATAAATTTGCCATTGACCGAATGCTTCCCAAGATCGATATGGGCGATTATCTTGTTATCCACGATGCAGGTGCTCACGGTTTTGCAATGGGTTATAACTACAACGGAAGACTCTGGTCAGCAGAGCTCCTTCTTAAGGAAGACGGTTCAGTCAAGCTCATCAGACGTGCAGAATCACTGAACGATTACTTCTCGACATTTGATACTACGGAATACGGAGCTAAACTGATCAAGCGCTGATCAGACTTCGTCTTCTTCCATATCGTTAACGATATTATTGAGCCATTTAAACTGCCTGTAGCGTGCAATGACTACGGGCAGTTTTATTATCTCGTCCAGATTCAGGAGAAAATATACCCAAAGAACGGGCAGCTTTAAAACAAATGCCGCCCAAGCGCCAATAGGAACGATGAATGCCCACATGGTAACGGTGTCGCATATGAAACCGAATTTGGTATCTCCGCCAGCTGAGAATATTCCGCCGATGGTCGTACAGTTTATGGAACGGCCTAAGATGTAATAGCTGCACATCAGGATCATGATGAAAAGATAATGTTCTGCCATTGGCGTGAGATTAACAAATCTTATTACCAGAGGCGCGGTAGAAGCGGCGATAAGACCCAAGATAAGGCCTGAAACAACACATAACTTCATTATGCGCCTGCCGTAGTCTTTTGCAGTGTCGAGCCTGCCGGCTCCGAGTTCGTTTCCTACAACTATGGCTCCGCCTGCACCCAGCGCGTAGCAGAAGGCGGATACGATGTCCTTGATAACGGTAACTATTGCGTTGGCAGCAACTGCATCTGAACCGAGATGGCCCATGATCACGGTCATCATGGTGAATCCGATGCTCCATGTTATCTGGTTAAGGAAGAACGGCGCACTGTATTTGGAATAACGTTTTCTCAGATTGATCCCTGTTATGAAGATGTTTCTGATTTTAAGTGAAACTATCTTGTGCTTATGCATGAAATAAACACAGAATATAAAGCCGGTTAAAGATGCAGTTGCTGATGCAAGGGCAGCGCCTGCTGCACCCATTCGGGGAATCCCGAACAGACCGTAGATAAATACGGCATTCAGGCAGATGTTCATTATTACCATTACGGTACTGGCGAAAGTGCATTGCTTTACGAGTCCGACATTTTTCAGTATCGATTCGTAAATGATCGAGAGTCCCATGAAGATGTACGAAAAAGAGGCTATCCGAAGATAGGGAATACCGTTGGCTATAAGCGTAGGCTCATTCGTGTAGATCATCATTACGGCTTCAGGCATAAACATAGTGCAGCCGAAGAAGACCAACAAGATAGGGAGGAGCAGTCTCATAGAATAGCCGAATATCTTCTCGATGTTGTTTTTGTCGCCTTTGCCCCAGAACTGCGCGGCAAACATAGAGCATCCGGAACCAAGAGCAATGCAGAACATGTTGAATACAAACGCGACTTGGGACGCGAGTGATACTGCGGACATTGCGTCCTGATCTTTTACAAGCATTATCGTATCTGCCAGAGGAACAAGCGAGAACATGAAGTTCTGCAAAGTCATCGGCAGGATAAGAGATACAAGCTTTTTTCTGAATGCTGTGTTTTCTGAAATTGACATAAGGGTATTCTAACACAAGGAAAAATACGTTCTGTCGTATATGCCGCATAGTTATGATATATCTTTTCAAACCGTATGATATAATTCACGGATACTATAAAACGAGGTAAAAGAATGAATAAGACATATAACAAGATCTCAGCAGCTTTGCTTGCAGCTGGCATGATCGTAATCCCTTCCTGCAGCAAAAAGGGACCTGAGCCTGCTCCTGTAGCTTCATCTGTTGCGACTTCAGCTGCACAGACTCCTGTACAGACCTCTGCAGAGCAGAGTACAGGCGAGACTAAGCCTTTGGCGCCTGTTTTTGCATATGAGGGCCAGCTTGACGCGATAGCTGCCTCAAAGGCTTCCTGGTACGTTGAAGGCGATGCTGATATGAAATATGCGATAACGGATCTCGACATGAACGGCCGTTATGAGATAACCGCAGCCAAGAAGGATCATTTCGCTATGTATGAGGTCAAAGCGGATGCCAGCGGTGTTGAGAAGATCGAAACACCTTTTGAAGAAGGCTCACAGGGACCTTATATTGAAGATGAATACAAGCTTAGAATGAATAAGGACGGCGCATATGTTTATGTTGCACGTGAGACAGATGATTCATCGTCTGCTTTGACGATCTACTATTATCTGGTATCTCTTTCAAACGGTAAACTTACTGCTGAAATGATCGCTACAGAGATCCACGAAAATGATGAAGTAAGATACGGTGATGATGAATATAACATCACGAAAGATGAGTTCAAGCAGAAAACAGACACAGGACTTCCTGCAGTCGAATATATTCAGAAAGTTTCTTGGGGAGATGCTTCTGCGGTAGCCGGAATGAATGACGGTAAAACGTTTGAAGCGATCTGTTTCAAGCTCGCTAAATAAAACTGAGGCTGACATCGTCAGCCTTTTTTATTTTTCAGGTCTCGGCATCATGACCGACAGGGTAAAAGTGTTATCGGATGATTCTGCTTTCAGTACTCCGTTATATTCTTCAACCGCACGGCGGATATTCATCAGACCAAATCCGTGATGGTCCTTGTCTTTCTTGGATGTGTAGCCTGACGATGCCATAAGCTTGTCAGGGTCAACTTTTCCTTGTGCAGAGTTTGTGATCTTTAAGATGAAGAACTTATCTGTTCTCTTAATGTTAAGAGAAACAGACGGAGATTCGCACGAAGAGGCGGCTTCTATAGCGTTATCCAAAGCGTTGGCGAAAATGCTGCACATATCCATGGGCTTCATCTTAAGACCGCCGTCTACAACACCGTCTAAAGTGAAGGAGATGCCGAGTTCATCCATGCGGTCGGCCTTCATTGAAACTATAATGTCGAGCATGTCATCGCCGGTAGCATATTTCTGGGACAGTGCGCTGACATTGCCGAGCATGTCCTTGATATGATCTTTGGCTTCTTCTATGTGGCCTTCATCCATCATCATCTGAGTGATCATCAGATTGTTCTTGATGTCGTGTCTGAATGCGCGGGTTTCAGTCTGCTGCTTCTTGTACTGGTTCATATATTCAAGTTCGGCAGCGAGGTAAGATTCCTGGTACTTGTTCTTTGATTTAAGGATCCTTTCGGTGGAAAAGACTATGAGGAAAACAGGGGCGATCAAACCCAGCAGAAGTATTCCCATCGCCAAGAACAGGCTCATGTATTCGTACCTTTGATCGATCGATACTATATCTGGCTCAAGCATTGCAGGGAAGTATGGAACAGTTACAAAGAATGCTGACCAGATGACAAAAAGGATCCTGTAAGGAACTGGTATTACAAAGAGTTTCTTAGGTCTGTAGAAACCAAAGTAAGTTATGACAAAGAGGGCAGCAGTGAGGATGAATGTCAGGGATATTATCAATAGCCAGTTAAGGCCTGTTGCATATTCTTCCATGTAGAGCTTTGACATTGACTCATAGGTTCCGCCGTTACAATACATGACGATGAGCTGTGAGAGCGTGGATATATATATGTTAAACACGTACATGCAAATAAATGCTTCAATGGCGCGTCTGATGCGCTTTTCTTTGAATACGATCAGATATAGCACGAAAGCATAGATATGTATAATGATGCTGAGAAAAATACTAAAATCAAGGCGGATGTCATTGGTGATATCTTCAGGCAAAAAGAACCCGGATATTAAAGAGTATAGTATTGAGATAACGAAAATACCGCATGATGATAAAACCAGCTTCCGTGACAGGGTAATATATCTTCCGAGAAAACAGGAAGCAACGATGATTACCAGCGAAATGGATAAGATCACTGTTGCGTGGGACAGGGCTGCACTGATCAGATCCATGATCAATATGGCAGTTTCGGATTGCATCATGTCAGAATGCCGTCCCTTCCACGTAAGAATATAAAGCGTCTTTCAACGGCTTGAGATTGCTGCGGCTTACGGGAAGTGAAACTTCATCCTTGCCGAGCTCCATGATGACATCGCCTTTGGAGAGCTTTTTAACTTTAGCAAGTGAGATAAGATAACCGCGGTGGATCCTGAAGAATCCGTCATTCTTTAACTGTTCTTCAAAATCACTGATGTTGTATCTGATGGTGTGTTCGCCTGAACAGGTTACTATACGTACGTTCTGGTTCATTGATTCCATGTAGATGACGTCGTTTACGTCGACAACGATCTTTTCGCCATCTTCTTTTATTATGATCTGCCTTGCAGATGTTTCGCGGTCCTGGACGTACTTGATCACTTCTTTGAGCTTGTCGATGTTGACAGGCTTTGTAAGATACCTTAAGGCATTGACCTCATAACCTTCGAGCGCATATTCGATATGGCTCGTGAGGAAGACGATGTAGACTTTGTCGGATAAAGAACGGAGCTTTTTTGCAAGCGTGATGCCGTCTAATTCAGGCATTTCGATATCGAGAAACACGAGGTCGTAAGGTTTGTCTCTGAAGCCTGCTGATAGAATGTTACCGTCAGAAAAAGTATCTATGTCACAATCAACGTTTATAAGAAGTTTATTAAGGATGGTCTTGAGTTCCAGCCTGTATTTTTCTTCATCGTCACAGATAGCGATACGCACTTTGAAATGCTCCAATCCATTTACTGTATTGAATTTTACAATAAGCATTTCGTCATTGGCAATACATGCGTTTTACCGTTTGCGACACGAAAAGTGCAATTCACTCCAAGTTGCGTAAACGGGCTGTTTTTCAATGCTATACTCACCACGGTTAAAGCAATTGGAGGATTACTGAAATGAAAAAGGTCTTAAAGCAGGTAAAGAACGCATTAGGCTATTTTGCAGTCTATTTTGTTATTCAGAACATAATAAGCGCGATAGCCGGATTTATTGTTGTAGCTAAGTACAGTACTGAACTCAGTGCGGCAAGAAGCGCTGGTTTTGAGCAATACATGACTGAATACCAGAAATACCTGGCAGGTTACAATGGCATTTGCCTTATCTTAACTGCTGTTGCTGTGCTTCTTACATATTTCATTATTGAGAAGATCAAGAAGACCGGCATTGTTAAGGAGGCAGACATCAGGAAAATATCCGGAAAGCACATTGGACTTACGATAATGGCAGCAACCGGCGCTATGTTCTTCCTGAATTTCATGTTAAACATACTTCCGATTCCCAAGGAACTCCTGGGAAGCCTTTCCTCAGGCATGAAAAACCTTTCGGCATATCCTTTTTGGCAGGCTGTTCTTGCAAATGCGATCCTCATTCCGATCATGGAAGAAGTGGTGTTCAGGGGATATCTGTTTAACAGGCTCAGCAAGGCAATGCCTGAGATCGTCGCGGCACTCATTACTTCTGTCATCTTCGGCCTTTGCCATGGCGGCATCGTATGGGCAACATGGGCATTTGTTTTCGGCATGATCATCTGTGTGTTCAGGATCAAGACCGGATCTATAATCCCCGGCATGATCTTCCACATTATCATGAATACTTTTGGGACATTATCGTCTTATACAACCCTTTTTGACGGCATTACCGAAACCGGGATTAAGGTTCTTACGGTAGCAGGCGGTATCGTTCTTGCAACAGCACTTGTATTAACGATCATGGGAAAGAAAACTGCTGTTGAAGACAACAGTGCAGAGGTTACAGTTGCTTCGGCTGAGGTTTGATTATTGAAAAGGAAAGAAAGAGAAGATTATGGAATTTAATAAAGAATTTAAAGAAGACAGCCTTAACATCGAAGGTTATTCGATAATAGAAGTAGGCAGGGGAAAGGTTAAGAGTGATAAGTTCAGATCACAGACCGACTTTGAATTTGATCCTGACCGTCTTATAGATGTACTTAACAACAAGGGACATATCTATGCATATGTAGATAAGGCTAAAAAGGTAAGATCGATCTACGTTACAACCAAAAGTGGTGAAACCTTCAGCTGTGAAGAAAGACTGATTTCTCCTTCGATAGTAAACGATCCTGTGGTTGAGAGGATGGACGAGCAGGTAATGTTTCTTGTCGCAGACAGGGCAACGTATTACACGAAGGGAAAAGCGTTTTTCCTTGGCGAAGAGATACCTAAACTTAAGAAAAAGAGCGAAGGATTCGATTTTGTAATGTTCCTGATCTTTACAGTTCTGTACTCCATGATGTTCTGGCAGGTATTTCATGGCCCGGTAGGGATCTGCATTGGATTCTGCATGGGGATCAGCATGGGGTTGTGTCTGGCCAAGCACAGTTATTACTATGAAAAGACAGAATAAACTTTCCCCCTCTATATCAAAGAGCCCGGTGCTGTTAGGCGCCGGGCTCTAAACTTTGCTGCTTATGCAGATCCGTTCTTTACGGAAAGTCAAATTGGTGGAGATGAGGAGAATCGAACTCCTGTCCGAAACCGTCTCGGCCGGGACAATCTCCGGGTGCAGTCAGCGGTTAAGAAATTCCCCTTGCGCATGAGCCCGCTGACGGGCTAAGGTTCCGGTAGCTTCATAGAGGGATTATAGTCGCGGATCCGGCGCAAAGCTTTGCCGGGAGGACTGCCTGCTTAACCTCTCTCAGGTGAGGTCTGCGGTGTACGTACACCTATGTGAGCAGATACACACAGGGACGGTAGCCTTAGGCTGCTACGAGCTCAGTCTTGTCTGCAATTACTTGCAAATTCCCGTTTTTTAAGGAGGCCAACGAGAATCCTCCACCCGCTTTCCCAGCTTCGGCGACCCCGTCGAAACCGGTACATCCCCATAGGGACTTTCCGTAAAGCGGAAGTAAATTATAACTCGTCTTCTTCGAAATTCAAGTCTTTGGAGACGTCGTAAGGCTCATAGTTAGTGTTGAGTATAGCCTCTGCGTTAGCAAGCTCATCTTCTTCGGTCTGAGCTATCTTCTGTTCGTACTGCTCAGGCTTGCTCTGCTCATCGAGCTGCTCGGAAGTAGCGCGCTCAGGCTTGTAATCTACAACATTAGGGTCGATGTCGTCGAATTTCATGAAAGGATTGCAGAGATACTCTTCGCCGCAGTAATAGCACTTAAGAGTGAAGGGGACCTTCTCCATCTTCTGCATGCCCTTGCCGCAGGAAGGGCAGCTTACGCTGTTCTTGAAATCGTTGCGTGAATACAACTGGGTAGCAGCCTTGAGCTGACGGTTAAACTCTTCATTGTCTGCACCGTGCTCTTTAAGCATGAGCCACATCGCGTGAAGCAGGATCTGCTGCTGCTTGACAGTCTCTTTGAGATCTTCGATGTCTTTTGATGACTGGAATTCATTCTTAATGGAATTATCCTGAGAAAGAGCGGCATCGATCTCATCAACGTTCTTCATCTTTGAAAGCTGTCTTATAGTATTCATATCAAAATTATCGCTCATAACAGTACCTGCTTTCTTGTGTATTAGATTTCAGATTATATTAGTTTTGTCAAAAAAACAATATTTTTATGTATCCGTGTTATTTCTTCTTGAAGTTCTTACAGAATTGCGCAATTGCCGCGACCATCTCGTATCTGTTCTCGGGATCTGCAAGTCTCTTGTCATCTTCAGCGTTTGAAAGGTAGCCGAGGACTATCTGGTAAGACCTGATGCTCGTTGCGTAGTTGAGGCCTGTATACTGGTTTGTTGCCTTAACTCCGATGAAGGTTGTCTTTGCAGCTGAAGCAACAAGCTTTCCGAGTTTCTTTGCATCGGCTGTCTTGTTAAGTTTTCCCGACTTGGGAATATAGACTTTTACGCCTTTTACGGAAGCTGTATTTCCTTTGTCGGCATGAAGTCTTATGAAGAGGGTAGGCTTAGCTTTTACGGCTATGGCAGCTCTTTCTTTGTTGGAAATGTTAACGTCGTTTTCAGTCCTGGTAAGGATAACGGTCGCACCGCACTTTTCGAGGTATTCCTTGAGCATGAGAGCGGTATCGAGCGTCAGCTCATATTCTTTCTGCTTAGTGGAAACACCTACAGTACCGCTGGTGCAGCGTGCTTTGCCGTTGGTAGTTCCTTTTTTGAAGGGCTCTTTCTTGTAGTCTGTCTTTTCCTGGTGGCCTGGATCGATAACTACTTTGATGCCTTTGAGATTCGGAGCATTTTCCTTGAGCGGGATCGGTGAAGGAGTGGGTACCTCTGTAGGTGTGGGTGTGGGCGGAGGTGTCGTTTCGGTAGTTGGAATAGGCTCTGGTGTAGGAGTAGGCAGAGTAGTGGTTTCCTCAACCGTTGTGGTTGTCTCTTCACTTGTCGTTGTTGCAACGGGAATGCCGAGCTGTGATGCAAATGCCTGGAAAGAAGGATTCTTTGAAAGGACAAAAGCGTATAAGAGTCCGCCGCCTACGATAAGTACAGCAAGAACGCTGACTATTATCGCAGCCACCGGCTTTTTCTTCTTAGGCATCTCTTCGTTGATGAAAGGGGAGACGTCATTGTTTTGAGGATGCGGTTTTCTTGCCTCACGAGTCTCTTTTACAGCGGAAAGTGAGGTTTCTTCTTTATTGTCTTCCTTTTCGATAGTATCCATAGTTGTAACGGGCTTGTTCTCGGATGTTTCTTCATCGGAAGAAATGTCCTCGAGCATAGTCTCCGGTACGGGAAGATGCTTAGGTAGCTGGCTTAATGCTTCTTCGAAACCTGTTTCTTTGACGGCAGGTTCGATCTCTTCGCTTATCTTCTTAGCTGCATCGGTAAATGATACGGCATGCTTATTCTTCAAAGCTTCGTATTCGGTAATGACCTCGTCGAGGAAATCTTCGCGTTCCTTACCGGAAAGCTCATCGATATGGTCCTTGAGGATCTTGCGCTTGTCCTCAGGAAGTTCGGATAGTATTTGATTTATCTTTGATTCATTGTCGTTATTCATAAGTAATTACTCCTTAATAAGAAATAATATCATTGTTAGATTTATTTACAAATTCCGTTACAAGTCTATGTTCAGTAATGAATTAAAAACAGTATTGCACAATAAATAATAGTGTGCTATATTCAATACTGACAGGGACGGCTGATCCCCAAGTCATTAAAGAGAATAAGGGGGAATAATATGAACAATCAGTTCAAGAAAGGAGTACTTGATCTGTGCGTGCTTGCGTTCCTTGAAAAGGGCGACAGTTACGGTTACGACCTGGCTGACAGCCTTACCGCTAAGATGAATATAGCTGACGGAACCGTTTATCCGATCTTGCGCAAATTAGCAGCTGAAGGAAGCGTTGACACGTACCTCAAGGAATCTCAGAACGGACCACCGCGGAAGTATTACCACCTCACGGACGAAGGCCGAAAGAGGCTGCAGAAAGACAAAGAAGAATGGGTAGAGTTCTCAAAAGCAGTCGACGGCATCATCAATGAGAAACAGGGGGAAGAAGCAGATGAATAAGAAAGAATATCTTGATACGCTCGGGAAAGCTCTCGGCGCTATGCCATATAAGGACGTAAATGAGATCCTCTATGAGATCGGTGCTCATTTCTCCGAAGGCTCGCTCAAGGGTAAGACCGAGGAGGAAATAGCTGAAGGGCTTGGTGATCCTAACGACCTCGCTGCAATGTACAGAGAGGGAATGAAGCTCCCTGAGATCATCAAAAAGAGAAGCAAGGTCTTTGACGATACAAAGACAGGTGCTGATGGCAGAAGCAAGCTCTTCGTAGTTCTCTTTAATGCATTTGTAGGGGTAGAGTGCTGGCTTATCATCCTTTTCGCTATCTTCATAGCGGCCTGCATCTTCCTTGGATCACTCGGCGGAATAGCTGCGATCGTCACAGCCATCATTACCGGCAACATCACATACTACATGGTACCGGCAATCCTTCTGGCTGTAACACTTCTGTTCTTCGCGATATTCCTCCTCATCCTTGTTGTACTTGGAATCAAGTACTTCGCAAAGGGTACTAAGGCTTACATAAGATGGAATAAGAGAATCTGGAATTACGGATTTGGGGAGGCATGATATGAGCAAAGGTGATATCAAGTTACTTATAACAGGAGTTGTTTCCCTTTTCCTCGCCATGGTCATGGCTGTTATCACTATCGTGGTATTCGCTTTCGGACTTGGCGGAAAGATCAAAGAAGTCGATTGGAATAAGACATTCGGAGATGTAAGGACAAAGATCGAAACTCCGGCAAACTGAAAATACAGGGATAAGATTAAGAAAACTTTGGATTAGGGATTGGATTAAGAAAGCTTTCCGAATAAGGGATTTGAGTAAGAGAGAAGAGGCTGTCTCATATGAGGCAGCCTCTATCTTAATTCTCAATTATAGTTTGTTTCAGGATCCCAGTGCATGTCTTCCTGGCGGTGCATCCATTCGGAAAGAGCTTCGGTCATCTTGTGGGCATCGTTGTCGTAATCCTTGCCGTACATAGGCTCGCCGACGTAGATCCTGATCTTTCTTCTGTGAAGACCGTTCAAAGGATGGGGATGCTTGGATGTTCTTGGCCAGATCTGGTAAGCACCGGCGATATAGACGGGAACAAGAGGTACACCTGCCTTGATAGCAAGGTAGGAAGCGCCGTCCTTGAGTTCTGCGAGCTTACCGGTGTGGGTTCTTGTGCCTTCAGGGAAGACAAAGCAGATATTGCCCTGTTCAACTTCCTTCTTGGCTTTAATGAGACCTCTGACGGGGTTGCCGTAGCGGTCAACGGCTATACCGCGGCCTACGCGCATGATAAGACGGCCGAGCTTGCCGTGCTGAGTCTCAAGGTCTGATGCTGCGAGGCAGCACATCCATTTGAAATGTCCCTTAGGAAGATAGTCGATAATGAGTACGCCGTCAGGGTAGCTCTGGTGATTGGAAGCTACTACATAAGGGTTGTCCTTAGGAAAGTTTTCTTTCCCGATGCACTTCATGTCACATAAGATGTGAGTGAGAAGAAGGAACCCGTTTTTGGCAACAACATCCCAAAAACCGCGTTTGGTAGGGTATTTTTCGTCGAGCGCCTTATGGTGGTCGGCGTGTGAAACCTTACGTCCCTCAACGTTTCCTGATGCGGAAGCCGTGTTATCAGTTTTAACCTCTGACATTAATATCCCCTCTTTGGTTAAATTTGATTTAATTAATATACCTCAAAAGTCTTTTTCTTCCAACATTTTATTCTAAAGAGCAGTTTCTTGTAAATTTTCGGGTAAGTATGTTATATTTTTTAAGCATTAAAAAGCGTCATGTTGACGGAGGAATTATATGAATCCCGTTAAGGGCACAGCAATATATACAGCAGATAAGTTTACCGATATCAGAGACCTGGTCGTTAAGACATGCGAGAGGTTCCCCGAACTTGATGCTTTTATCTTCAGAAGATCACCCAAGCTTTCAGAAGTCCACAGGACATTCTTCGAATACGGCAATGACATTAAGGGCCTTGCCACATATCTGCTTAACAGCGATTACGCCGGCGACAGGCTTGCCGTTGTAGGTGAGAATGCTTATGAGTGGTTTGTTTCTTATAATGCGATCCTTTCATCGAACTCTGTAGGAGTTCCGCTCGACAGGGCTCTGCCTGAAGACGAGCTCATCCAGCTCCTCGTCAGATCCAGAAGCAAGGTCATCTTCTACCAGCACAGACATCACAAGATGATGCTTTCCATTGCCGAGAAGATCAAATCCGGCGAGCTTGACATTCCTCTTGAGAAATTCGTTGTCTTCTATAAGGACGGTCTTACCGGCAAGAAGCCTGAGGATACATGGCCTGAGGATGATGACAGGTTCGTTGACATTTACGACTGGATAAAGGAAGGAAACGATCTCCGCGAGAAGGGTGATACAAAGTTCGAGGATACTCCGATCGATGCTAAGGCTGCAAAGATCATTCTTTTCACGTCCGGTACGACTTCAATGAGTAAGGGCGTTCTGCTCTCACACGACAATATCTGCTCCAATGTCTATGCCATCTCTCAGACTCTGGACGTAAGACGCGGCGACAGGGCTTTTTCGATCCTGCCGTTGCATCATACATTTGAGAACACATGCGATTTCTTCATCCTTTCATGCGGTGCCTGCATCTGCATGTGCGACGGCTTGAGATATATCGTAAAGAATATGGAAGAATGGAAGCCGGATGTCTGCATCTCGGTTCCGCTCCTTTTCGAGAACATCTACGAAAAGATCGAGGATGGTATCAAAACATCCGGAAAAGAGAAGATCATTGCTGTCGCAAGGCCTGTTACAAGGTTCCTTAAGAACATAGGTCTTGATGTAAGACGAAATGTCTTCCGCGATATCCTTGATAAGCTCGGCGGCAACTTCCGTATGATCGTTATCGGCGGTGCCGGTATCGACAAGAAATATATCGATGCATTTACCGATTTCGGTCTCCAGTTTTATATGGGCTACGGTCTTACTGAAACTTCTCCCGTTATTTCGGTCACCAATGAAGCATGTAATATCCACGGCTCTGTAGGCCGTCCGCTTCCCGGTGTTACAGTAACGATCGATGCAGAGGGCAAGGGTTCTAAGGCTGTAGGCGAGATCCTTACAAAATCTGACTGCGTAATGCTCGGTTACTATGAGAATGAAGAAGCTACTGCTGAAGCGATCGATTCAGACGGGTGGTTTCATACAGGTGACATGGGTTATATCGACAAGCACGGTTCGATCCATATCACAGGCCGTGTTAAGTCCATGATCGTTCTTACAAACGGCAAGAAGGCTTTCCCCGAAGAGATCGAGGCAGTCCTTACCGAGATCAAGGGCGTATCAGAAGCATTTGTCTGGGGCAACAAAAATGACCGTGATGCCATTGATATCTGCGCCAAGCTCCTTATCGACCGTAAGGCTATCGGTTCTGAATTAGGACTCAAGACTGAGCCTGACGATTCACAGGTAGAGACATATCTTAATGACATGATGCATGAGGCAAACCACAAGATGCCTCAGTATAAGATCGTACGTAACTTCGTATTCTCTGAAGAGGACATGATCAAGACTACAACGCTTAAGATCAAGCGTCCCAAGGAACAGGAGCATATCGAAGGTCGTCTTGCAGAGTGCGGACGTACAATGTACGAGATGAACGGCAAGAACTTCGATAAGATGATCAAGGCGTAAAGCCTTTCTTTCAAGTGAGCACCACCAGGATAATCGATATAGGCGGCAGGGCAGTCATTGTCGAATTCGAGCGCAAACGCGTGAAGAATATCAATGTCCGCGTAAGACGTGATGGTACTTTGTATGCTTCAATGCCTTACTGGGTCAGTTATGCCGAAGCAGAAAGATTCATAGTTTCCAAAGCATCTTTTTTCAAAAAGGCTCTCGATGAGACTGCAGTCAGGAATGCGGCGGAGGACAGCTGGAAGAATATCACCGCTGAAGACGTCTCAAGGCTTAAATCTCTCATTGAAGAGCTCATAATGTTCCACATGCCTTATTTTGCTGCAAGAGGAGTAAGATATCCTTCCAAGATCGTTATCGGACATTTCCGTTCTTTCTGGGGTGAGTGCCTGAGCAAAAGGGGAGTCCTCAAATTCAGCACGAGGCTTGCCGAAAAGGACAGAAGCCTTGTCGAGTATGTTGTGGTCCACGAACTTGCCCATTTCATTATGCCCAATCATTCGGCGGCTTTCTGGAACATAGTTGAAAGCGTTATTCCTGACTATAAGATCAGGCGGAAGATTCTCAACGGCAAACAATAAAAATATAAAAAATAAGTGCGTTTTTAGTATATAATTCTTCTTGTATCGGAGGATTAGTGCCATGGCTGAAAATACTAATGACAGAGCTTCTGTAAAATTCGATCTGTGGGAGCGTAAGCTTCTTGACCTAAGTACCCGCAACAGTCTTCTTAACCTTAGGATCAAGGGTAAATGCGTACCCTTGTTCGTTCCGGGCTGCGGTGATCTTGAGGATACCCTTGTAGACAACAAGGAATACCGCATCATTGCACGTAAGAGCCCTGATAAGAAGGCTGAGAAGGAAGAAACAAAAACAGAAGAAAAGCCTGCCGATACAACAGCTGAAGCAAAGCCTGCTGAGACCGAAGCAGTAAAAGAGACTGCTGTACCTCCTGCCGTTCAGACGGCTGAACCTGCTGCTCTCCCTGAGACTACGGCTGAAAAGCCTGCAGAAGATAAGAAAGCTCCTGCAAAGAAGGCTGAAGCAACAGGCATTCCGGCTAAGGATTATTCGATCGAAGAACTTGCCAAGACTGACGAGTTCAAGGAATACATAACAACAGAAATGGGTAAGGGAAAGCTTTGCTCGTCTCTTACTTCCGCGGAGCTTGACGATAAGATCAAGGAACTTTACCGTGGCGCGAAGTCATCCATCGAAGAGAACGGTGCAAGCACGCTTTATCTTGCCGTCGGTTTCCTAAAGTGGTTCGAGAAGGATAAGAGTGAGCCTTACTATGCTCCGATCCTGCTGATCCCGGTTGAACTTGTGCGTAAATCCATTCTCCTTGGTTACGCGATGCGTAAGCGTGAGGAGGATACACAGTTTAATATCACTATCTTGGAGAAACTCAGACAGGATTTCGGAATCGATGTTTCCGAACTTCAGGGAGATCTTCCCGTAGACGAGCACGGTATTAATGTCGCTCAGGTTTTCGAGCTCGTTAAGGCACATGTAGAGGGCATGAAGGGCTGGACTGTCATTGAGTCCTGCGTACTCGGCAATTTCTCGTTCTCACAGTTTGTTATGTGGAATGACATGCACAGCCACCGTGCTGAGATCTCTGCGAATAAGGTCGTTAACAGCCTTATCAATGGTGCTTTGTCATGGGATGCACAGGATTTTTCCGACATGAAGCCTGTCAGTGAGAACGAGGTTCTCCTGCCGATCACGGCTGACAGTTCGCAGCTCTGTGCCATCGCGGCAGCTACTCCCCGTGAAGGATATGAAGGAGAGAGCTTTGTTCTCCATGGTCCTCCGGGAACAGGTAAATCACAGACTATCACATCGATCATCGCTAACTGCCTTGCTAATGGCAAGACTGTCCTTTTCGCATCTGAGAAGAAAGCGGCTCTCGATGTAGTTTATTCGCGTCTCGACAAGATCGGCATCGCGCCTTTCTGTCTCGAGCTTCACTCGAACAAAGTCAGGAAGAGCCACGTGCTCAATCAGCTTAAGGAGGCAAGTGAGGTAAGGGCCAAGCTGCCTAACAGCGAGGATTTCGATAAGCAGCTTAGCGAGATTGCTTCCAGAAGAGGCGAACTCGACAAGTATGCAAAAGAGCTTCATGTTAAGCGCGGATGCGGCATGTCGCTTTTCGAACTCATCAATATGTTTGCTGCCAATGCCGCTGCTCCGGACATCATGCCTTTTGATGAAGGTTTCGTAAATGAGGCTTCTGAAGCAAGGGTCAATGAGATCGAAGCTAACCTTGGTGAATTAGTCGCTTCATCAGGCGACCTTGGCGGAAAGCTTTCTTTCGTTAAGGCGACCGAATTTTCACAGGAATCAAAGCAGAATCTCGGAAGAGCCTGCGAAACTTTCTATAATGCTTATACCGAATTTGAAAATGCCTTGAACGGCTTCAAGCAGTGGACTGACCAGACAGCGTGCAACGTAATGGGCGTTGACGGCAGCAATCTGAAAAAGAAAACATATCTGCGTCTTGCTTCAGCTGTTTACGAACTGTCCACATTGGGACTTCCTGCTTCATGGCTTTCATGCCGTGATTTCAGGTCTTTGAGTGTCAGGCTCGATACTCTTTGTCAGACAGCAAATGCTTACTGGATGCAGAGAAATGCTCTTGCAGCCGGCTGGGCTGACGGTTTCTTCGCGCTTGACGGATTAAGGCTTCAGGCAGAACTTAATGCTGCTAATGCAAAGGGCGGTCTGGGCAAATCATTTGCCATAAACGGATTGTATAAGCAGGTTAGAGTTTTCGATAAGTCAGGCGGCGCCGCAAAAGATAATCTCGGTCCTGCATTTGACGCTCTCGTTGCCGTTCAGAGACTGGAAGCATCCATCAGACAGGGACTTGCTCAGGATGCTGCTTTCCTCGGCGGACTTTATAATCCGCAGCAGCCGCTTCCTTGTTTCGATGTTAATACCGTTACCAATCTTAATACGCGCAGCCTTGCTCTCATGAATGAAGCTGACGCATGCGATATCTCAGGTAACGCAAGATGTGTCCTTGCATCTAATCAGGGTGCCTGCGCCGCAGCTTCTTCGTTTGTTGCTGCAGGCAGGAATCTTGAGGCTGCTTATAATGTTCTCAAGCAGACTTATGCTTTCGAAGATGACGTTCTTGCACCTGATACGGGCCTTTTGAGCGATAAGAAGGCTATGGTTGACGAGCTTGCGGCTAATGCCGATCTGATCAGACAGAAAGTTACTTTCAACAGATCTTCAAAGAAGTGCAACGATCTTAAGATCAGCGGGCTTGTAAGATCTTATGAAGAGGGCAGGATAAAGGCAGATATGCTCGTTCCCGCATTCCGCAAGGAATATGCGAAGAACCTCGTTACGCTGATAATCGACAGTTCAGAGACTTTCAGGGATTTCAGCGCATCGGTATTTGAAGAGAAGATCTCAAGACTCAAGTCTCTGGGAGATGAGTTCGAAAAGCTCACCCGCCAGGAGATCTATCTCAGGATCGCAAAGAATCTTCCGAACATTACAAAAGATGCAAATGCAATGTCGGCACTCGGCATCCTTCAGCATGCGATAAAGAGCGGCGGCAGGGGAGTTTCCATAAGGACATTGTTCTCTAAGATCGGTAAGGTAATGATCAAGCTCTGTCCCTGTGTACTTATGAGCCCGCTGTCATGCGCACAGTATCTTGCTCCGAACAAGGAATCACCGTTTGACGTCGTTATCTTCGACGAGGCTTCGCAGCTTCCTACATGCAAGGCTGTCGGCGTTATCGCAAGAGGTAAGAATGCGATAATCGTGGGCGACCCGAAGCAGATGCCTCCTACGTCTTTCTTCAGGGAACAGGTCTTTGACGATGAGAATTATGAGATCGAAGACCTGGAGAGCATCCTTGATGACTGCCTCGCTGTAAGCATGCCCGAGCTCCATCTGCTCTGGCACTACAGAAGCCGTCATGAGAGCCTGATCACTTTCTCAAACAAGCTTTTCTACGAAGGAAAGCTCTATACATTCCCGTCTGCAGATGACCGCAAATCAATGGTTACTCTTGAAATGATCCAGGGTACCTTTGACAGCGGCAAGACAAGGACCAACAGGGCAGAAGCGGAAGCCGTCGTCAATGAGATCGCAGCACGCTGCCACGATCCGATCCGCTCTAAGCAGACTCTCGGTGTTGTAACTTTCAATATCCAGCAGCAGTCTCTCATCGAAGATCTCCTTGATGAGAAGTGCAAGACCGATCCTGAACTTGAAAGCTGGGCATTCAGCGGTGAAGAGCCGGTATTTATCAAGAATCTTGAGAACGTTCAGGGTGATGAAAGAGACGTTATCCTTTTCTCAGTCGGTTACGGTCAGGACGAGACCGGCAGGATGATAATGAACTTCGGTCCTTTGAACCGTGACGGCGGTTGGAGGAGACTCAACGTTGCCGTTACCCGTTCGCGTCTTGAGATGAAGGTCTTCTCATCGATTACCGCTGACCAGATCAAGATCTCTGATTCGTCATCCGAGGGTGTAAGGGCACTCAAGAGATTCCTGCAGTATGCTGCGGGAAGCGATGTCTGGGATGCTTCTTCTGACGGTGAGACGGTTACAACTGTTTCATCCGCACCGATAATTGACAGAAGCCTTAAGTTTACCGGCATTGCTGATGATATCTGCGACAGGCTTGCCAAGCTCGGATACAGCACAGACCGCAATATCGGTAAGTCAGGATTCAAGGTCGATATCGGCGTAATCTCGCCCTCTGATCCGGGCAAATATTGTCTCGGTATCCTTCTTGACGGTAAGAGCTACGCAGAAGCGGGAACTACCACTTCCCGTGAGATCTCTCAGATATCAGTACTGAAAGGATTTGGTTGGAACGTCATCAGGATCTGGTCACTCGAGTGGTGGGAGAACCCTGATAACGTCATCGCACAGTGTGTAGAGAAGATAGATGCTGCCGAAAATGCTGCAAAACAGGAAGAAGCGGCTGTAGAAGAAACTGAGCCTGAGATCCCCGTAATCGACGGAACCGGACCGATAGTTGAAGATGAGGCTGCTGTTACTGAGGAAGAAGAGCAAAAAAAAACTCTGAATCCGGAACAGGAGTAACATCTCACGTACAGACCTACAGGAGACTTGACGTAAAACTCAAGCCCATGTCAGCTGAAACTTTCTGTGATCCTTTATATACGAAGGCATTAACAGAGCTAGTTACAAAGATAGTCCAGGCAGAATCTCCGGTCAGTTTTGACATCATATCGACTGAGATGCTGGAAATGCTGGGTATTACCAAGAATTCAGCAAAGCTCAAGGCCAGATGTGACTATCTGGTCAGGAATTCCAGGCTGCCATTTACGCTTCAGAATCTTGACGGGGAAGACGAAAACAGCGAGGCAACAAAGATCTTTTGGGCTGATCAGGACTCCACATACGGAATCTGCCCGTTCTACAGGATCCCCGTTATAGGCGGAAAACCCAGAAAGGCATCGGATATCGCTGTTCAGGAAGCTGCCAGGGCGGTTATCGATGTGGCAGAAGAGCAGCTCGGCCTGCCCAGACAGAGCCTGATCACGGAAACAGCCAAGGCTCTGGGCTTTACCAGGACTGCATCTACGACGGACTGCTATAAGCTCTGTGAGAAGGCCGTAGACTACGCTTTTAATCAGGATGCTTTGAGTATTGACGATAACGGCTTCATTACGCCTTCAAATTCCTTTGTTTAATGTAAATAAAACAAAAATTGAAACCCGATATTGTTGACTTGCATAACTGTGAAAAGTATTATAGAGCGGTAATAAAAAGCGGAAGCTAATTTAGCTTTCAGTTTATTAAATAATTTAAAGGAGCGTAACGCTTATGGCATTAGTAACATCCAAGGAAATGTTCAAAAAGGCTTATGACGGCGGTTATGCAATCGGCGCTTTCAATGTCAACAACATGGAAATCGTTCAGGGCATCACCGAAGCAGCTGCTGAACTCAAGTCACCTGTAATTCTTCAGGCTTCCGCAGGCGCAAGAAAGTATGCTAACAACGACTATCTCGTACACCTCGTAAAGGCTGCAGTTGAGCTTCACCCTGAAGTACCTATGGTTCTTCACCTCGATCACGGTGCAGATTTCGAGACATGTAAGTCTTGCATCGATTCCGGATTCACATCCGTCATGATCGACTATTCAAGCCACAGCTTTGAAGAGAACATCGCAGAGTCCAAGAAGGTTGCTGACTACGCTCACGATCACGGTGTTGTAGTTGAGGCTGAGCTTGGTACACTCGCTGGTATCGAGGATGACGTTAAGGTTGAGGCTGGCCACGAGTCATACACAAGACCTGAAGAAGTTGAGGAGTTCGTTTCCAGAACAGGCGTTGACTCTCTCGCTATCGCTATCGGTACATCTCACGGTGCTTACAAGTTCACACCTGATCAGTGCACAAGAAACGAGAAGGGCATCCTTGTACCTCCTCCGCTCAGATTCGACGTTCTCGAAGAGTGCATGAAGAGAATCCCCGGATTCCCTATCGTTCTTCACGGTTCTTCTTCCGTACCTCAGGAGTACGTTTCCATCATCAACGAGTTCGGCGGCAAGATGCCTGATGCTATCGGTATCCCTGAAGAGCAGCTCCGTAAGGCAGCTAAGCTCGCTGTCTGCAAGATCAACATCGACTCAGACCTCCGTCTCGGCATGACAGCCGGTATCCGTAAGCATTTCGTTGAGCATCCTGATCACTTCGATCCCCGTCAGTATCTTGGTGACGGCCGTGCTAACGTTAAGGCTATCGTTGCTCACAAGATCAAGGAAGTTCTCGGTTCTGACAACAAGATCTGATCTTACGAACAAAACCAATGAATTTAAGACCCGGCAGAGAATTTTCTGCCGGGTTTTGTTATAATGCCTGTTATGAAATCGAGGAGTACCAGTAAAAAACCTTTATATGAGCGCCCGGAAAGGCTTTCTTCCGGACGTAATGTTCCTCTTGCGCCAAAAGAAGCCAATCAGGATTTGAGGTTAAAGGTACATTACGATGGTGAAGAGGAGTTCTCTGATCCCGTTAAAGGCACGACAGCCGAATTTACGGCAAAGTCCCTTAATGCTCTTAATCCTTTTGAGGATGAAGCGCTGCTTTCAGGTGAGGTTAAGCCTAAGAATACGGGCAGGGTTTCTGGCGTTGAGACTTTTCAGTCCCAGATCTTTGAGGCTGAAGCTGATTTCGATGAGGAAGAGGAAGATACTTCCGTATTTGCCCGTGACGGTCATAAGTTCAAGATGAATTCAGACCTGATGGCTGGAGGCGCTGAGCCTGTTCATGCCAGATCGGCTTTCGATGCCGGAAAACCTTCATTCTTTACAGATGCGGACAAGCTCCAGTATTTTCTGGTGGTGCTCGGATTCATAATCATTATCGAACTGTCAGTATTGATCGTACTGCTCAGGTGATCAGACTGTTGATATGCTTTCGCTCGCGTGAGAGACATCGACCGTAGAGGACCTTAAACTGATTTAGTTGATAGCATTATGGTTTCAACGGTGCTTGGATTTGGAGATTATTTAATCTTTGGATAAAGATATGTTTATATAAATAAATGCCCCGCATCGCTGCGGGGCATTTGCTTCATTTGTTAAGGAAGATTATTTCTCTTCTTCGTTTTCTTCCTTCTTCTTTTTCTTGGGCTCGGGTTTCATTGTGGAATCCTTAGCCTGCGCAGCTATCTGATTATCCTCGAAAACATAATCCTTTCCGGGGAGTGCTGCGTTGAGGATGATACCGATGAGTGAACCTACTGCAAGACCTGAGAGTGAAATGACGAACAACGGTTCTGTAGCAGTAATTGTTTCTGTCTTGATCTCACCTGCGTTGGCCATTGTCTTGGGAGCGATAGTAACGTTGCCGTCAGCATCAAGATAGTACTTAGCGCCATCAGCCTCAACATACTGCTGTGTCTGCTGGACGTCCTTCTTGCCGACAGGGATCTTGATCGCGCCTGCAGCGCAGTACTGGATACCGATAGCGAGAACGAGGATGATAGCTGCGATGATGACGTTCCTTGCCTTGCCGAAATCGATCTTGTTCTCAACGATGTTTCTGACACCTACTGCGGAGATCATTCCGTAGAGAACGAGAGAGATACCGCCTACTACAGGTGTAGGGATTGCTGAGATGCATGCAGCGAGCTTAGGTGAGATAGAGAAGCAGATAGCAAAGAGTGCAGCGAGTCTTACTACGAAAGGATCATAGACCTTGGAGAGTGTAAGAACGCCCGTGTTCTCACCGTATGTTGTGTTAGCGGGAGCACCAAAGAGGGATGCGATCGTTGTTGCAAGACCGTCACCTGTGAGTGTTCTGTGGAGACCGGGATCTGCGATGTAGTTCTTGCCGACTGTTGAAGAGATAGCGGAGATATCACCGATATGCTCAACGATGGTTGCAAGAGAGATAGGAACGATGGTGAAGATAGCTGTGATGAGGAGACCTGTATCCATCTTGCCGCTTGTGAAGATGTTGAATACGGTGTCCTGATACTGGACGGGAAGTCCTACCCAGGGAGCGTTCTTGATGCTTTCGATGCTGGCAACTGAGAAGAGCTGGAAGTTGGAGTTTCCTGCGATCGTGTAGTAACCGCCGACAGGCTGTCCGCATGCAGCTGTGAGGATGATGCAGATGACACAAGCTCCGATAACGCCTAAGAGGATAGGGATGATCTTGATCATGCCTTTGCCCCAGATGTTGCAGATTACGATGATGAGGATCGCTACGATAGCTACGATCCAGTTTGTTGAGCAGCTGTTGATAGCTGTAGCAGAAAGGCACAGACCGATAGCAATGATGATAGGACCTGTTACGATCGGCGGGAAGAATTTCATTACCCTGTTAACGCCGAAGATCTTAATGAGTCCTGCCAGGATGAGGTAAACAAGACCTGCGAGTGCGACACCGAAGCAGGCATAAGGCAAAAGCTCACGCTCACCATTAGGTGCGATAGCGAAATAACCGGCAAGGAATGCGAAAGATGAACCTAAGAATGCAGGTACTTTTCTCTTAGAGACAAGGTGGAAAAGAATTGTTCCAAGACCTGCGAAAAGAAGTGTGGCTGACACCGACAGACCGGTGAGAGCAGGAACAAGGACAGTCGATCCGAACATAGCGAACATATGCTGGAAACCAAGCACGATAACACGGCCGGCACCCAGTGATTTCGCGTCGTAAACCGCTCCATCCTGAAGACTGGATTTACTCATAACAAGCCCTCCGTTGTATAAGTGGATTTAATTAATCATAGCACTCTTGCGTAAAATTCAAGCAACCAAATTGACATTTGCATGTAATAAATTTAGCATTAACTAACTTCGGTTTATTGACTTAAAAAATCAATAAACTAAAATAGTTCAAGGGGTTGTTCGAACCTAAAGTTTTCACGTAAAGGAGACGAATATGCAGTATAAGGATTATGCTAACGTCCAGATCATGGAGCATCCGCTCATCAAGCACAAGATATCGCTTATGAGGAGCACGGATACAGGTAACTATGAATTCAGAAAACTCGTTGAGGAAGTAGCTACTCTTGAAGCTTTTGAAGCATTGAGAGATCTTCCGCTCAAGATGGTAGAAGTAGAGACTCCTCTTGAGAGAACCATGACACCCATGATCGACGGTAAGAAACTCGCTATCGTTCCTATCCTTCGTGCTGGTCTCGGTATGGTACCCGGCGTTCAGGCTCTTACTCCGCTCGCTAAGGTTGGTCATATCGGTCTTTACAGGGATCCTGTAACTCACGAACCTCACGATTATTACTGCAAGCTTCCTGATCCCATCGACCAGCGTCTCATCGTTGTTGTTGACCCGATGCTCGCTACAGGCGGTTCTGCGATCGATGCAATCAACTCTATCAAGAATCATGGCGGTAAGCACATCAAGTTCATGTGCATCATCGCTGCTCCTTATGGTCTTGAAAGACTTGCCGAAGCTCATCCCGACATTGAGATCTATGTCGGAAATGTCGACAGAGAACTTAACGAAAACGCTTATATTCTTCCTGGTCTCGGTGACGCAGGCGACAGAATCTTCGGTACGAAGTAATAAGTGCTATAATTGCTTTTGCCGTTTTCCGCGGCAAGCATTTTGGAGGTAGTAAATATGAAGTTAACAAAGGTTTTTGCAGCATGCCTTACAGCAGTCATGCTCGTAATGCCGCTTACATCATGCGGTAAGTCTGCTCAGAAGAAGTTCGTTGTAGGATTCGATAACGAATTCCCGCCGATGGGCTTCGTTGATAAGGACGGTTCTTACGCAGGTTTCGATCTTGATCTTGCAAAAGAGTGCGCTACTAGAATGGGCATGGAATTTGTTGCTCAGCCTATCGCTTGGGATTCCAAGGATAACGAGCTCAAGAGCGGCAACATCAGCTGCATCTGGAATGGTTTTACCATTACAGAAGAGAGAAAGTCACAGTATGAATGGTCTTCTGCTTACATGAAGAACCAGCAGGTAGTAGTCGTTAAGGGTGATTCCACAGTTAAGTCCCTTGCTGACCTCGCAGGCCTCAAGGTTTGCGTTCAGAAGGATTCTTCAGGACTTGAGGCTGTTGAAGGCAAGCCTGAACTCAAAGCGTCTTTCAAGGAACTCGTTCAGGTTGATTCTTACCTTAACGCAATGATGGAACTCGAGTCAGGCAGCGTTGACGCTATCGTAATGGATGAGATCGTTGCTCGTTATGAGATCCAGACATCAGGCAAGCCTTTCAAGGTCCTCGATGAAGCAATTTCTGCTGAGGAATACGGTGTTGGTTTCCTTAAGGGCAACACTCAGCTCAGAGACAAGGTTCAGAAGACTCTTGAAGATATGGCAAAAGACGGCACGATGGCTAAGATCTCCACAAAGTGGTTCGGTTCTGACATTACGACCATCGGTAAGTAAGTTTTTGAATTAACAAAGCCAAAGCCCCGTTCGTTTGATTTCGAGCGGGGCTTTCTTATGCTATAATCGCTTGTATGGGTCCCGCGGATATTTCAACATTTGAGAATAACTACTATTATGTTCTGACTGTTTTGAGCATTATTGCTGCTGTCAGCTGTCTCATTATCTCTGAAGTGATAATGAACAATCAGAAGAAACACTATCCGGTGGGAGCCAAGATCAAGAAACCGCCGATAGTAGTTGTTTTGCTTTCTCTTTCCGCGGTATTTATCATTCCTTTCGTCGTGCTTGTCGTCCGCAAGTATCTGACGACCGTTTCCGGTAACTACAAGACATTGCTCAGCACCGCAAAGCTTTTGGGGCAGGGATTCTTATACTCGTTCGGCATTTTCTTCTTCACGATAATATTCTCGCTTCCTTTGGGCCTTGTGGTAGCAGCAGGGAAGATGTCCAATATCAAGACTATATCTGTTTTTTTCAGGGTATATGTCTCTGTGCTCCGCGGTACACCGCTAATGCTTCAGCTCCTGCTTGTTTATTTCGGACCTTATTATCTGTTCGGAGTTCAGACCGGCAGTATTGAGATCGGCCCGTTTAATTACAGATTCATAGCGTCGATAATCGGTTTCTCGCTGAACTATGCTGCATATTTTGCAGAGATATTCAGAGGCGGAATTCAGTCGATGCCCAAGGGTCAGTATGAAGCTGCTCAGGTATTGGGCTTTTCCAAGATGCAGACTTATTTCAAGATCATTTTGCCTCAGGTAGTGAAGAGAGTTCTTCCTTCAGTAGGTAACGAAGTTATAACGCTTGTAAAGGATACTTCTCTTGCTCAGGTATTGGCGGTTACCGAAATGTTCACCCAGGCTTCAGCGCTTGCATCGGCTCAGGTATCTGTAATGCCGTTTATCGTTGCAGGTCTTTTCTATTATTTAATGAACGTCATCATCGAGACTCTTTTAGGACTTCTCGAGAAAAAGATGAGCTACTATTCGTGAGGACATGAGATGAACATTCTTGAGATGCATGACATACATAAATCATTTAACGACCTTGATGTCCTCAAGGGTATAGATCTCACGGTCTCCCAAGGTGAGGTCGTTGCAATAATCGGTCCTTCAGGCGGCGGAAAATCAACGCTTCTTCGCTGTGCCACGACTCTTGAGAGGATCGATTCCGGTAAGATCGAGATCGGCGGAGATGTTCTCTGCGATTCAAAAGACGGAAAGATCCATTACTGTGATAAGAATATGCTCGTAGAGATCAGATCGAAGTTTGGCCTTGTGTTCCAGAACTTCAATCTCTTCCCGCATTTCTCTGTAAGAAGAAACATTACGGAAGCATTGGTCCTCGTACATAAGAAGTCAAAAGAAGAAGCAAATGCGATCTGTGACAAGCTTCTTGCGAAGATGGATCTGACTGCCAAAGCTGAAGCGTATCCCTGCAATCTTTCCGGAGGTCAGCAGCAGAGAGTCTCTATTGCCAGAGCACTGGCAACTAATCCGGAGATCATATTCTTTGATGAACCTACATCAGCACTTGATCCTGAACTTACAAAGGGTGTCTTAAAGGTCATACGTGATCTTGCTGCAGAGAAGATGACAATGGTTATCGTAACTCACGAAATGTCCTTTGCAAGAGATGTTGCTGACCGTATCGTATTCATGGACGGCGGCGTAATAGTGGAGGAGGGGCCGGCATACGAACTGGTCACGAATCCGAAAGAGGAGAGGACCAAGAAATTCCTCGCAGGTTATTAATGACGATCAACTTTGACGAGCTGGTTAACAGAAATACTCCCGAAGATATAAAGTACTCTAAGATCGAAGGTATCGACGACCTTATTCCAATGTGGGTTGCCGATATGGATTTCAAAAGCCCTGATGAAGTAATAGAAAGCCTTGTAGAGCAGGCTAAACGCGGCGTCTTCGGTTATCCGGAAGCTGATGCTTCTTATGACAGGGCTGTCGTTGACTGGTTTAAGAGAAGATATGATTGGGATGTGGATCCCAAGACTATATTAAAGCTCCCCGGTGTTGTTCTGGGTATCTCGCTCGCTGTAAGAGCTCTTACCAATGAAAACGACAGTGTAATGATCTTTGAGCCGCTTTACGGTCCGATCGCAAAAACTATCAAAGGAAACAAAAGAAATCTCGTCATATCCGATCTCGTCAGACGTGAAAACCGTTATGAGATCGATTTTGATGACATGGAGAAAAAGATCCGTGACAACGGCGTTAAGATGCTCATTCTTTGTAATCCCCATAATCCTGTCGGTCGCGTGTGGACAAAAGAGGAACTCTTAAAGATCGGGGAGATCTGTCTTAAGAATCACATGATCATAGTGTCTGATGAGATACATGCCGATTTTGTTTACAGTGGTCATAAACATATTCCGATCGCTTCTTTGTCTGAGGATCTAAAAAAGATAACGGTTACATGCACTTCAGCTACCAAGTCATTTAACATTGCAGGCATTCAGGCTGCCAACATCGTTATTGCAGACGACAGTATGAGAAGGGCAGTTGATAAGATGTCTCTTATAACTGGCTCTTTTGGCCTGAACATCATGGGATTGGTTGCTTCGAGAGCCGCTTATACATATGGTGACAAATGGATGGACGAGCTCAAAGCTTATCTTTGGGGAAACATTGAACTCGTAAAGAACCGTCTTAACGGAACAAAACTTAAGGTTACGGATATAGAAGGTACATATCTGATGTGGATAGATGCATCTGAACTGGATGTGGAAGATCCTTCGAAGTATTTCCTTGAAAAAGCACATATTAAGTTTTCTGAAGGTGCGTTCTTCAGCATGAAGGCCGGCCGGTTTATCAGAATGAATATCGCCTGTCCAAGAAGCGTTGTAAATGAAGCTTTGGACAGGATGATGAAGTTATTGTGATTGCTTTTTGTATGATCAAAGGCCGCCCTTACGGACGGCCTTCTTTGTGGTGGGGGCGAAATATATTAGGATTACTTAACGTTGAACTCGATTCCGTTGACAGTGATCTTAGAGATGTTGTTTGTGTCAACGAGGCGGTTGAACATGATGCTTATGGTTTCCTTTGAACCGACGATATATGCATAGCTTGCAACTGCGCCCTTGCCGTTCTCGTCGCCGCTGAAATAGACATTATAATCAGAGCCGTCCTTGTATTCGATCTTAACGGACTTGAGGAAATCGATTCCTTCTCCGTATTTTGCATCATATGCATCTCCGTATCTGTTATTTCCGAATAACTTGGCTGAACCTGTCAGCTTCATGGAGATAGGGGAGATCTTGATCGTATCGTTATCGGCACTTGTCATTGTGTTCATGTCGATCGCATCTGCAAACGGAATGACAATAGATACCTGATTCTTGATGTTAGCATCAACGTCTTTTTTGTCTTTATAAAGATTGGTCATGGTGTCCTTATATTCGACAACGTTAAGCTTCATGCCGGCATCTGTAGGGAAATCGGCGTGATTGGGGTCAGCTATCTTTGAAAGGAAATCAACGTCTGTCAGATAATCTCTGCAGAAGAGCTTGGTTGAAGTTGATTTTGAAATATCAACATAAGTCTTGCCCGGGCCTGCACCGAAATCGTACCTTACGGTCTGGTTTTCGTTTGTCCATGCGCCCTTAGCTTCGTTGTCATGCTGGCTGTAGTTAAGAAGCTTTACACCGTTAGGATTCTCGATAGTGTATTCAACGGCGATACCGTTCTTGTCTCTCGCAACAGCAAGTACTGTGAAGGTGTAACCGCCGCATTCAGTAACGACAGGCTTTGTTGCGAGCTTGCCCTTGAGAAGTGCTTCAGCCTTTTCGGCATCCATGTCCGCAAATTCGACCTTGGGCATTTCGAAAGTATGCTTAACGGGATTACCGTTCTGGTCGAGCTTTTCAGATTCGATTACGGTAACCGTATGATTGGGAATGTTTGTCTTGCCCTCAGTGCCCCAGAGGCTGGCAAAAAATGCGCCGTTTGTTGCTGCGTTAACTGCAAAAGGCGTTCCAAGAACCATTACTGTTGCAGCTGCGATAGCAACCTTGGGGAAAATGCTTGTCATCTTTGCCTTGTTCTTCTGAGTATATGTCTTCATCATTTTTTCCTTTCCCGCAAGATACCGGTCAGAGAAGACATGATCCTCAACACCGTCGGTGATGTGATCGAATTCTTCAATACTGATATCTTTTTCGAATAAATCGTCATTGTAGAAATTGTCCATAGTAATCTCCTTTATTAGGATTACCTCTTATGTGAGGTTATCGGCCTTCAGGCTTCTTTATAGTCCTGACGCATCATCTTTTTGGCCCGTTCGTATCGTTTTCTCACATTTGCCTCTGAGATGCCCAGTTTGTCTGCTGTTTCTTTGACCGAATAATCTCGTATGACAAGGCATTCGACGACATCATGATATTTCTCAGGAAGAGAGTTTATTAGGGGAGTGCATGTAGCCCCGTCTTCGTTTTCGATGTCCGGTTCAACGGCTTCGCTGCTTACGACTTCTTCAAGGTTTTCAGTAAAGCTGACGATCTTGTTTTCGTTTTTTCTTTTGTTATAAATGTTGATCGAAGCGTTTTTGATGACTGTTATGATGAACCTTTTGCAATCGTCTGAATCAGCTTTGGGGAAGAACACCTTATGTTTTATAAGCTGTAAGAAAGCATCCTGTACGGCGTCTTCTGCAAGCGACTCGTCGTGCAAAACGGACAATGCAACACGGAACATCTTTTGTTCGTAGAGTGCGTAACAGTCTTCAATGAAAGAAATTCTGTTAGTAGGCAATGCCATTTACTTTTCTCCTTGTCGTTTACTTCGGGGCCGGTTAGCTTATAGCTTTCAGGATCCTTATGTGGCCCTTCACCTCATATAACAAAACGAAAACCGGATCTGTGACAAATTTCTCAAAATTTATTCGAAAATTCCTGCACGAAAATGCGGTTAATTAGAAATACTACCTATTTAAGAGCAAGAAAAAACCTGCCGGGATTCCGGCAGGCCTTGTGATCGGTGATCTTAATTCTCAGGCTTGTAGCTGTCTTTGAGGGATACCGCCATGTTGAATACCAGGTGACCCGGTTTGGAGTCCTTGGAATCAGCACAGAAATAACCTGTTCTTAAGAACTGGAATCTGTCCTGAGGCTGTGTATTCTCAAGAGACTTCTCAAGCTTGGCGCCCTTGATGATCTTGAGTGAATCAGGATTGATGAAATCAAGGTAGTTGCAGTCTGCAAGATCAGGCTGCTCAGTAGTGAAGAGCCTGTTGTAAAGTCTTACCTCTGCATCAACGGCATTGGAAGCATCTACCCAGTGAATGGTGGACTTGATCTTTCTGCCGTCAGCGGGATCTCCGCCTCTTGATTCGGGATCGTAAGTGCAGTGGATAACCGTTACGTTTCCGTCAGCATCCTTTTCACAGGATACGCACTTAACAACGTAAGCTCCCTTGAGACGGACCTCGTTGCCGGGGAAGAGCCTGAAATACTTAGGGGCAGGGACTTCCATGAAATCTTCCTGCTCGATGTAGAGTTCTCTTGAGAAGGTTACATTACGAGTTCCTGCCGTCTCGTCCTTGGGGTTGTTCTCAACAACAACTTCCTCGGACTGTCCCTCAGGATAGTTGTCTATAACGAGCTTAACAGGGTTGATGACTGCCATGACACGCTTTGCATGCTCGTTGAGATCTTCTCTCAAGCAGTATTCGAGGAATGCGAAGTCAACTACGCTGTTAACCTTTGCGACGCCGTTTCTGGCGCTGAAATTGTGGATGGAAGCAGGTGTGTAGCCTCTTCTCCTGAGACCGCAGAGGGTAGGCATTCTGGGGTCATCCCAACCGTCAACGATGCCGGCTTCGATCATGGCACGGAGCTTTCTCTTTGAAAGGACAGTGTGTGTGATGCCGAGCCTTGCGAACTCGATCTGGCGGGGCTTGCACTCAACGGAAATATTGTTGACTACCCAGTCATAGAGAGGTCTGTGCGCTTCAAACTCAAGAGAGCAGAGGGAATGTGTGATTCCTTCAAGTGCGTCTTCGATCGGGTGAGCGAAGTCGTACATGGGGTAGATGCACCATTCTGTGCCGGTCCTGTGATGAGGGAGGTGGTTGATCCTGTAGATAACGGGGTCTCTCATGTTGAAGTTGCCTGATGCGAGGTCGATCTTGGCGCGGAGTGTCATCTTTCCGTCCTCAAATTCGCCGGCTCTCATTCTCTTGAACAGATCGAGGCTCTCTTCGATAGGCCTGTCACGGTAGGGGCTCTGTGCAGGAGTCTGTGTATCGCCTCTCATGTCACGCATCTGCTCGGGCGTGAGCTCGCAAACATAAGCGAGGCCTTTCTCGATGAGCTCGATTGCAAATCCGTACATCTTCTCGAAATACTCGGAAGCATAGTAAAATCTGTCATCCCAGTCGTGGCCGAGCCAGTGGATGTCTTCCTTGATAGCCTCAACGAATTCCTCATCCTCTTTGGTAGGATTTGTATCATCCATTCTGAGGTTGCAGAGTCCGCCGTATTTCTCAGCTGTACCGAAGTCGATCTCCAAAGCCTTTGCGTGACCGATGTGAAGATAGCCGTTCGGTTCAGGCGGGAATCTTGTGTGGACTTTCTTGCCGTAGACTCTGCCGCCTTCTTTGAGCTCTTCGTCGATTATCTGCTCGATAAAATTCTTACTTTCTGCCATAACGAACACTCCTGATCAAAGTCTTGAATAAGCGTATTTAATTCTCTTAAGTGATTCTTCCTTGCCGAGAAGAAGCATAACCTCAGCGCATCCGCCGGGGGTAACTGCAACGCCTGCCGCAGCGATCCTTACAGGCCACATAACAACTGAGTTCTTGACCTCAAGGCTCTCTGCAAGCGTCTTCATTGCTTCGGTGATGGCGTCTCTGTCCCAATCGAGGTTTTCGAGAACAGGGAGGGCTTTTTCAAGCATCTCCTTGGAAGACTCGATGGTGGATTTACTCTTCTTGTGTTCGAAAAGCTCAAGTTCGAAATCACCGTAGTTCTTGATGAAAGAAAGCTTTTCAGTGATCTCTGTGAACTTCGCGATCCTGGGCTTTAAGAGCTCTGCGAGAAGGGCATAGCAGGAAGGATCAACGCCGGCCTCATCGTAGTAAGGCTTAGCATGTGTAAGGAATTCCTCGTCAGTCATGGCCTTGATGTGCTCCTGGTTGACCCATGAGAGCTTGTCGTAATCAAATACGGCAGGAGACTTGGAGATTCCGTTGATGTCAAATGCTTCGATGAGCTCTTTAAGCGAGAAGATCTCTCTTGTATCCTTGGGAGCCCAGCCGAGAAGAGCAATGTAGTTGATGATGGCCTCAGGCAGGTATCCCTCGTTTACGAGATCCATGAAGCCAGTTGAACCGTGACGCTTTGAAAGCTTGGAAATGACTTCGTTGCCTTCTTCATCAACTGACTTGCCCATGATGAGAGGCAGGTGGATATATGTGGGAATCTCCCAGCCGAAAGCCTCATAAAGAAGGTTGTATTTCGGTGTGGATGAAAGATATTCGCTTCCTCTGACTACGTGAGTAATGCCCATGGTGTGGTCATCGATTACGTTTGCAAAATTATAAGTAGGGAAGCCGTCTGTCTTGATAAGGACCTGATCGTCAAGATCCTCGTTGGGGAAAGTGATATCTCCGTATACGAGGTCGTGATAAGAAGTAAAACCTGTAAGAGGCATCTTCTGTCTGATTACGTAAGGCATGCCAGCATCAAGGTTCTTCCGGATCTCTTCGGCGGAAAGGTCTCTGCAGTGACGGTCATAGCCGGTGCCTTCGGGAGCGTTCTCCTTGAGAGCTTCAAGACGCTCTTTGGTGCAGAAGCATCTGTAAGCTTTGCCGTCTTCAACGAGCTTCTCTGCATAAGGCTTATACATTGAAAGCCTTTCGCTCTGAACGTAAGGGCCGAATTTACCGCCGATATCAGGACCTTCATCATGCTCAAGGCCTGCAAGCTTCATTGTGTCATATATAACCTGAGTTGCACCCTCGACATAACGTTCACGGTCGGTATCTTCGATCCTCAATACAAAAGTGCCGTCTTCGTGCTTTGCCGTAAGGTATTCATAAAGCGCTGTGCGAAGGTTTCCGACGTGCATAAATCCCGTAGGACTGGGTGCGAATCTCGTTCTTATTTTCATACGTAACCTCTATTAATATATTGCTTGAGCGTATATTCTAACACTTTTGTGGTAATATACAAATTAACTTTCAGGAAGCCGGAGGCTGGTTTTGGACAGATTAGACTGCAACAGAAATTTCGATTGCTTTGCCGGAGCGGGGGTTGCCGCTGATTTTGCAGCCGGTTATATGCTCGAGGTCCTTCAGAAAGAGGAGAAGACCGGAGGCATTAAAGTTGCGATCATCTCTGATCGTCAGGTTGCGGGTTATTACTACAACAAGGTCGAGAATCAGTTTGTCCTGCGCGATATCAAGCCTTATCTGATAATGATCGAAGCTCAGGACGGCAATAAGGACTTAAAGACGGTTTCCCAGATAATCGCTGATCTTACCGAATTTGAATTCGGCTCAAGCGACTGCGTTATCGCTCTTGGCGGCGGCGGTGTTATTGACTGTGCATCCATGGCGGTTTCACTTTATACCGGAAAACCCGGATATATCGTTATTCCGACCACTTTAGGAGCCATGATCGATTCTGCGGTTTCCCTGGAATCTTTCGTAAATTCCGGAAAACATAAGGATACGGCCAGCGTTTCCAATTGCCAGAACGCGGTTTTCATTGATCCTGAGTTCCTTCCGACGGTTCCCGCAAAATTCCGTTCCAACGGATATGCTCAGATAATCAGATACGGCTTGCTTGCTAATCCTGCGCTTCTTACGGATCTTGCATCGATAGTCGATTCGGCACCTCATGATATGCGCCTGTTTCTTAACAAGGTCTATGCAGCAAGGGCAGCGCTCGAGCGTAAGAATCCGAAACTCCTTACTTTCGGAAATGAGATCGCAGGTGCGATCGAAGGTTACTTCAGGTTCATGAACTATTCTGAAGGCGAGGCTCTGGCTATCAGCCTTTATTCGTCTCTGCCCGAGAAGATACGCGCGGTACTTGTACCTATATACGCTAAACTTGGCCTTTCGACTAAACTTGAAGGCGTTTCGGGTTCTATGATCAAGAAAGCACTTGAGGAAAACCTTGCCAGGAATAAAGACAAGACCGTAAGTGTGGTAGATTATGACAAAAACGGTGAAGGAAAGCTTGAATGGGTTATCCGCAACATCGATAAGACTGAGGCTATGAAGCTCTTTGAAAGAAGGATAGCGGTCATCAGTCCGAATAATTGATTTAGAGGTTTGTTTTATTGTGATAAGTCTTAAGAACGTTAGAAATGAAAAACTTATTTCGCTGGCATTGGCCGCGACTTTTATATTCACTTCGTTTTCATCTTTGATTCTTACATCCTGCAAAAAGGGTGATGACAAAAAGGTAAAGCCCGCAGATTACGGCAGTTACGGTTCGGATCTTGCCAGAAAGATCGCATCTGATTTCCCTGAAAGAAAGCCTTATTCCGAAGGCGAGAAGGGCGCAGGTGAGGCCATAAAGGAAGAAATGGTCAGGCTTAAGTATGAACCTGAAGTACAGTCTTTTACTACTGATAAAGGTTCTTCCCAAAATTACGTTGTAAAGATCCCGGGTACGGGTTTTATAAGTGTTGGTGATGATGGAAAGATCTCTACAGTACACAGAACTGCAGTTATCGGAGCCCACTATGATAATCTTCCTCCAACGGATAAAAAGGTTGAAGCCAAGATCATCAGCCAGAAAGTAGTGAAGAAGGGCGAAACTACGGCTGAAACAACACCGCTTGAGTATTCATATGACGGCATTTCCGATAACGCATCCGGTACGGCATGCCTTCTTACAGCCATGAAGGCTTTTAAAGAGTATCCGGCATTTGCTTATGACGTATATTTTGTTGCTTTTGGAGCAGGTAATGACAATTTTGCCGGAGCAAGGGAATTCTTTAAATCTTTGTCTTCAGAAGAAGTTGAGAAGATTGACGTCATGTACTGCATGGAAAGCCTTTATGCCGGTGACAAAGTCTATGCTTCCGCAGGATATAAATCTCTCAATCTCGAAAACAAATACAAGATGAGAAGAAAGCTCTATCAGGCATATGACGTATGCTTTGCCAATACGCTCTATACCAATTACGGATTTGACCTTTATTACAATGAATCCGGAGTTAAGGGTGATCTTGATGGTGACGGGAAAGAGGATATCTATAATGAGGTTTCCGCGAATAAATCCGACTATGTGGTCTTTGACGAGGCCGGTATCCCTGTTGTTTTCTTCGACAGCTATGAATACAACTTTACAAAGATGGAAGAAATGAAGGAAACAAAGAACCTGAATCTTCAGAATTACGGCGGAAAAATCAGACTTACGCATGACGATTCCACGAAATTCCTAGATTCCATCTTGATTGAACCTGATTACGACCGTAATGGCGACGGTGAGATAGACTGCACCGGAGACAGGCTCCAGATAAGGGTCAATGCCATTGCTTTCATTATCGTTGAATCACTTCTTAAGGGTTCGGATTATGGTATGACCAAGGCTCAGTATGAAGAGTACCTTGCTGAGAAAGCAAAGGAAGAAGCCAGAGCTTCAGCTGCATCTGAAAGCAGGAACAGCGAAACAACCAGAGTAACTAAGGCAACAAAGCCTGCTGAGTCTGGCGAAGAGACAGAAGAGACTACAACCGAGTCTGCAACAACCACTACCAAAAAGGCTGCTACACCTACAAAGAAACCTACCAAAAAGCCTACCAAAAAGCCTACCAAAAAGCCTACAAAGAAGCCGACTCCGAAGAAGAAAAAATAATATGCTTCGCCTGACGAACATAAGACTTGAAGACGGGACATTGTTCCCCGATATTGAGGCAGATGACGGTTCTGATTTAGTATCAGAACAAGATATGGGCGGGTTTATCGCGGTTCCGGGTTTTGTTGATACACACATTCACGGCTCTTTCGGTTTTGATGTTTCTGATGGTAATGCTGATGATATATTAAGTCTCGCCAAGAAGCTTCCTTCATTTGGAGTATCTGATTTTCTTCCAACTCTTATGACTCTTGATGAGGAAAGTATCCTGAAAGCGGCAGAGGCAACTGTAAAAGCAAAGGAAAATCTTTGCTCATACGATGGAGCATATGCAAATATCCTTGGCTTAAGGCTTGAAGGACCGTTTCTCAACCCCTCTGAATCCGGAGTCCAAAACCCTGAAAACTTAGTGCCTGCAGAAGAACTTGTAAGGATAATCGAAAAGGTCGAAAAGAGTTTTCCGGGACTTGTCAGGATCATCGATATTGCACCTGAACTTAATGGTGCTTATGAGATAGTCAGTAAGTATAAGGACAGGTATATCTTTTCTCTCGGACATTCAGACTGTGATTATGAGGAGACAAAGTACTTCTTCAGCAAAGGCGGTAATTCTTTAACACATGCTCTTAATGCCATGAGACCTTGTCTTAAGCGTGAACCTGGGCCTTTGGGTGCAGCTTTTGATACGCCTGATTCGTATATTGAAGTCATCTGCGACGGAATCCACGTTGATCAATCGGTATTAAGAATGCTTTTCAAGCTGTTTGAAGGCAGGATAATTATCGTTTCTGATGCGATGAGGGCAGGGGGAATGCCTGACGGTATCTATGATCTTGGCGGAACTCCCGTTGAATCACGCGGAGGCAGGACATATTTCGGACCTGAAGGAAATCTTGCGGGTTCAGTAACTTATCTTGCACAGGAAGCAGAAAGATTATTCTCTTATGGTATTGATAAAACAGCGATCATAAACGCTTTGACTGTTACTCCGATGAAACGTCTGAATGCAGTAAAATGCGGCGTTTCAGGTCTGGATCACAGCAATCTTAACTTCATTGATGACCATTTTAGGTTAATGTGTGTTATTTCCCGCGGAAGTCTTGTATCTTCTTATGTTATGTTATAATTATTAAGTTATACAGGAAGTCCAAAGGAGCCTGATTGATGTCTAATTCCGCTTTTATCAGTCAGATAATTGAGTTCATAAACGAGCTTTTTAAATCTTTAAAGAGCGGTACTTTGTTCTTTGGAAGTCCTTGGGATTTTGTCCGTTATACGGCTGATATCCTTCTCGTCACTTTCCTTTTTTACACAATATTGCTCTTTATCAGGCAGACACGTGCATGGCAGTTGATCAAAGGTATCGTTCTGATCCTTATCTTTGTAATGTTCTGCGGTGTCATGGGCCTCGACATGGTCGGATTCATTTTCAACAGGATGCTTTATGTTGTCGCGATCCTGTTTGTCGTATTGTTCCAGCCTGAACTCCGTAGAGCACTTGAAACGGTTGGTCTTCGTACATCATCAAGGTTTACGGATCCTTTCAAGCATCAGGAAAAACTCAACAGCACAGAGCTTTCTACATTCATCAATGAGATCTGCATTGCCTGCAAGGAAATGTGCAGATCATATACTGGCGCGCTTATCCTTATCGAGCGCAAAACGAAGCTTGATGAACTTCTTTCACAGGAGAACGTCGTTAAGTTCGATTCGTCAGTAACCAGTTCTGTTCTCCAGAGCATTTTCTATAAAGGTTCTCCCATGCATGACGGCGGCCTTCTCATCAGAGACGGTAGGATCGTTGCTGCACGTTGTCACGTGCCTCTTTCAGTTACAATGCATGCGCTTGAACGTTCCGGTACAAGGCACAGAGCCGCTATTGGAGCGAGCGAGATGGGTGATACTGTCGTAGTTGTTGTTTCCGAGGAGAGAGGAAAGACTTCTATTGCAGTTAACGGCAGGCTTTTCGAGATGAAGGACTCAAAAGAACTTGAAGCTAACCTTTCATATCTCTTAGGACTTACGGATAGTGAAACGAGCAAGAGCGGTTTCTCCAAGTTCTTCGGCAAGTTCCGTAAGCGTATCGCTACCGCTGAGGCTGAAAAGGCTTCTATTGCTGCTCCTGCCCAGACTGCTGAGAGCAAGGATGGCGAAGAAAAGCCCGCTGAGAAGAATGCGCCTCTCGTCATCAAGACGAAAGAAGCTGATCAGACGAGTAATGCACAGCGCGTTAGCATGAGCACTCGAGTCTTATTCCTCGTTGTATCGCTTATAATGTCGACGTTCCTTTGGCTCTATATCCAGATAGACAATAACCCTGTAGTCAGCAGGAATATGACGGTTCCGATCACTTATCCTGACGACAGAACGGATGTCTCCGTTTCATTCCCGATCGCTGAGGTCGAATTAAGGATCGTTGGCCGAAAGAATACCATCAATGCGCTTACTGCTAAAGATATCATCGCAACCGTTAAGTATGATGAGATCGCTGACAACAAAGAAGGCGTTGTAGAAGTACGTGTTGAGGTAAAGAGTAAGAATCCTAACAAGTATTTCCGTGTTGACCAACAGGTTCCTCAAAAGCTTCCTGTTGTTAAGTTCAGCACACAGTCTAAGTAAATCTATGCGGCTTCACGGCCGCATTTTATATGGAGGTTATATATGTTTGAAATCAATGAACTGATCGATCTGAACCATACGATAGCGGCTCCGCTTTTCGATGGTAAGAAGTATCCCTGGGAAGTCCTTCCTTTGATCAAGGAATACATTCTCAAGATCGGACCTACTCTCGATCCCGAAGTCTATGAGAAAAGGGGAGAGGATATATGGATCGCTAAGAGCGCTGTAGTCTTTGATTCGGCATATATCAAGGGACCTGCGATCATCGGACCTGAGACAGAAGTCAGACACTGCGCTTTTATCAGAGGTAGTGCTATCGTTGGTACACACTGCGTTGTCGGCAACTCAACCGAGCTCAAGAACGTAATCCTTTGCGATAACGTTCAGGTTCCTCACTATAACTACGTTGGTGACTCTGTTCTCGGATACAAGGCTCACCTTGGTGCCGGTTCCATCACTTCCAATGTTAAGTCCGACAAGAAGCTTGTAAACGTTCATTATGAAGGCGGCGATATCGAGACAGGACTTAAGAAGTTTGCTGCGATCGTCGGCGATAACGTTGAAGTCGGATGCGGCAGCGTTCTCAATCCCGGTACTGTAGTAGGAAGAGGCTCCAGAGTTTATCCGCTTTCAATGGTAAGAGGAGTTATCCCTGAAAATTCCATCTATAAGAGGGCAGGAGAAGTAGCTGAGATCATTACCGAGAACTGATCTTGTGGTTTTACAAAGCAATAAAAAGGGCCGTACATCGTACGGCCCTAAATAATTTATTCGTTTAAGATCAAACTACTGTATCCTTGAGCTTGTCGAAAGCGAGCTTCGCAACCTGTCTGACGTTAGGATCAGGATCAGCAAATGCGAGCTTCTTTACATATTCTTCGCAGTGCTTAGCATGAATGTCAGCAGCAGCAGTAGCGGCAGCGGCACGAACTTGAGGTGAAACATCGCGGAGGAGCGGGATAAGAGCCATGCCGGAATCGTAGGTGGGGATGAGACTCATAGCAATAGCAACTGCCATTCTTACATCATCATCCGGATTGTCGGCAAACTTAACAAGTGCACCGAGCTTTTGCTTAGCACCGAGTTTCTGTATTTTGTCTCTTAAAGCGTCAGATCGTCCCATAAAGTACTCCTGAATTATTATGGTTCACATCTACATTATAGTTTATTTAACAAGTTTTATTATAAATAAACTGTTTCTATTATGTTAACTGCCAGTTGTATTAAAAAACCGCTTGTTTTTGTGTAAGTTGCTTTATAATACGTAATTGATTATACATTATTTTGAGAATATTGAAATACAATTTGATATCCTAAATTTCATTTTTTTGAGGTGTTTATAATTTATGAGATTGAAAATTACAGCATTGATACTTGTTTTGGCGATGACAGTTTCACTGGCATCGTGTTCCAGATCTTTGGGACCTGAGACTCTTCCTGAAACGACATTGCCTACAACAACGGAGACTTCAGAGACTGTAGAAACTACACCGGCACCTACTGAAACAGAACCTTTGGGACCTGAACCTACCAGTGTTCCCGTTATAAACAAGATGCCTGCAAAGACATACGGAATGCTTGCTGTATCCAATGGTCAGCTGATATCTGTTAAAACTAAAAAACCTGTTGTGCTCAGAGGTATGAGTTCTGATGTATTAAGCGAGTGCGCGGGTTTCTTCGGTGCAGAGACAGTAAAGACACTTGCTGAAGACTGGGGCATTGATGTTCTCAGGATCGCAGTTCCTGCCGATAATGTTACGGAATCTTATGTTAAGAATTCTGAGAAGTATTTTAAGCAGACATGTGAGATCATCGATCTCTGCATAGCACAGGGCATTTATGTAATCGTTGACTGGCATATCAGTGCTAACGGAAACCCTGCTACTTACCAGAAAAAAGCAGTTGATTTCTTTACAAGGATCGCAGGCGTTTATGCTGACAGTCCGAATCTTATCTACGAGATCTGCAATGAACCTAATGGAACAAAAACCATTAAGAACAAAAAAGGAAAGAACGAAAAGGTCAACATTGAGTGGGGCAACACCGTTAAGCCTTATGCCGAAACTGTTATCAAGGCTATCAGGACTATCGATAAGGATAATATCATTATCGTAGGAACATCAGACTGGTGCCGTGACATCGATAAAGCAGCTGCAAATCCTATCAAGGGCAATAATATTGCTTATTCTGTACATTTTAATGCTTATACAGACGGCGTTGATCTTCAGGAAAAGATCACTAATGCCAAGACAGCCGGACTTTGTGTTGTCGCAACCGAATGGAAGTCGACTGATTCTTCAGGCGTCAGCGCGCCCCACGCCGAGAATACCGCCAAGTGGCTTGATTTCCTTGATGAGAGCAAGATGAGCTGGTGCAATTCCTATATCGGCGGAAATAATTCTTCCTCATCAAATGCACTCGTTTTCGGCGGTGAGAGATATACGTTGGAAGATATTTTCGCAGGTCACTGGCCTCAGGGACTTCTCTCCGAGTCTGGTGCCATCGTAAGAGACAGGCTTTTGGCTGCAAAAGGCACTGCGCAGCCTGAGGTAAAGCCTGAAGACATGCCTTCGGAATTCCCGGATGATTTCCCGGATGACGGCTCTGACGATGCTGCTGATGGTGAAGATAAACCTGAAGAATGAGTTATCAGATAGCAAACAAGCGCGGGCGAAATGAGATGTTCGCGCTCGAGACCGATAGGCTGAGGCTTTCTGTCCTCAGGAAGAGCGATGCCCAGCGGGTTGCGGAATACTTCATAAAGAACCGCGATTTTCATAAGAAGTTTGCCCAGACTCATCATGATTCGTATTTCACGGTGTCTGAACAACGAAAGTTTCTTGCATATGACTGCGAATCTTTTCTGGGCGGTACGCTTGTTCCTTTATGGATTTCCGAAAAGGGTGGAAGCGCGATAATCGGAAGAGTTTCTTTCTTTAATCTTGCCTATGGCGGAATGATGAGCTGTGCTGTCGGCTATCATCTTGATAAGGACCATACCGGAAAAGGTTATATGACTGAGGCTTTGGATGCAGCATGCAGCTTTATGTTCAAAGAATTTAAGATGCACAGGATAGAAGCATTCATACTTCCCGAAAACGAACGGTCCATAAAGCTGATCAAGCGTGTCGGCTTTACGGGAGAGGGAAGAAGGGTTTCATACATGCACATTAACGGACAGTACAGAGACCACGAAGCCTTTTATCTGTTGGAGCCGGATTACCGGTAAATTACTTTGTAATAAAATTAATACAATTTTTTATGTAAAATATGTAATAATAGTAATGATGAATCATTATCTGCGGAGGTGATCTACGTGAACAGCAAGATGACGGCTACAAAGATTTCTGCTGGAATGCTTATTGGCGTTATGGCTTTAAGCGTTGTTGCATGCGGAAAGAGGAACAAGCCGACAATTGATACCGCTCCGTCAACTTCAATGATAACAACCACTACGACTACTGCGCCTACAACGTCGCTTGATATGTATACCGGCCCTCTTACCAACGATCAGCAGGTTACCTGGAAGGAAACCACGCTTGATCAGCAGGTTACATACTATGCCAAGGTAACAAAGGGCGAGTTCCTTAACCTTAGAAAGGGACCCGGCACGGAGTATACAAAGATCGGTACTCTTACAAGAGGACAGACGATCGTTGTCGTAGCAAGAACAAGCAACGGTTGGTATAAGACGATTGACGGTTTCTACGCTTCAGAGACCTATCTTTCAAGGAAACCGCCTACGGCATAATTTTGTTGTTGATTTATTTCGGACGTTAGTGTAACATTTACTTCGCTGAATTTATTTCAGCGATATACGCGAGTGTAGTTCAATGGTAGAACTTCAGCCTTCCAAGCTGACCACGTGGGTTCGATTCCCATCACTCGCTCCAGGGTCATTAGCTCAGCTGGATAGAGCAACAGCCTTCTAAGCTGTGGGCCGGAGGTTCGAGTCCCCCATGGCTCACCATCA